>OLOL01000332.1_pt1 | contig 50473 bp, 26 predicted proteins | sample 1673081 | NCBI WGS metagenome assembly OLOL01 (sample SAMEA3136753, study PRJEB25190) | human gut metagenome
TATACTTTCTACTTTTGCGAGTAAATGATGTCACCTGTAATTTATACTTTTGCATGATACGCTGAACTTTCTTTTTATTAATGACATATCCCTGATTTCGAAGCTCGCCAAGCATTCGACGATATCCATAATCCTTATGTACTTCCCGAATCTCAAAAATCTTTTCTTCGATTTCCTTATCAGGATTTTTCTTATCAAAACGTTTCTGCCAATACATATATGTTGCCTTTGGCATTCCAGTATACGAGAGAAGATCTTTTAGTTTAAATCGTCCTCGGAGACTGTTGATGATTCGAGCTGTTCTCTCATTTTTGCTTCGTCCTCTAAGCGCAGTCTCCTCAGTTCTTTTAAAAAAGCATTCTCAATCCTCAACTTAAGAAGCTCATCCTCTAATTCTTTTACATACTCAGCGCCTGTATCCACAATTCTTTCTTCTGTTTCTTGAACTTTACTATCTGTTTTTGGTTTATCCACTGTTTTCTTCCGACCTTTCTTCCGAGGTCTCAATGCCTCGGGACCAGCTGCACGAAAGCGATTCACCCAGTTTACAATCATACATGGGTTGGTAATTCCTTCCTGCAAGGCTAAATCCTGATATGAGATTTCACTTGATAAATATGATTCTACAACAGATAGCTTCTTTTCGAAAGAGTATTTTGCTTGCTGTCGAGAGCGAAATAGTCCCTCATCTCCGAATTTCTGATATGCAGCAACCCATTCTCGGATACGTGTTTTTGATGGAATATTATAAAAGTTTGCCAAATATGTGTAACCACCTTCGCCATTAAGATAGGACATAACAACTTTCTTTTTGAATTCATAGCTATATTTGGACATAAAAATACCGACCTCCAATCGTTAGATTTTTAGGTCTAACTTTTGGGGGTCGGTACACAAATGGATTTGTGCCTTTTTAGTAAGCTTATCTCTTATCTTGTTTCTCTTTTTCTTCTTATTACAACTACTACCGCGCCGACTGCCAATAACATTACAACTGCTGTCATTCCCCATGTTGTCATATCTCCAGTTGTCACATTGCCATTTCCACCATTATTTCCTTCTCCGTTAGGCGTTGTTGGTGTTGGCGGTGTTGTCGGCTCTTTGCCTGCATCTTCCAGCTCTTTGTTCAGAATACCTGTAATCTCAACTAATACTTTCAATGCATTGTCAACTTCGTCCTGTGTTGCATTTTCATTCTCAAGTACTGCTTTCACATCAGCAAGTACTGTCTGATATTTCTGCCAGTTTTCTTTTGAATGATTTGTCTCTTTGTAGTAAGCAAGACAGTCTTTGTAGAATTTCTCTAATTTTGATTTATCTGCAGATGGCTCTACTGGTTTTTCCACCTCTTTTAATGCATTTATCGCTGCATTTAATTCGCTTGTCGCTTCGTCAATCTCATCTTGTGTCTTAGCATTCGCCAAAACGTCTTTCGCTTTACTTAAAGCTGCCTTAAATGCATCTTTTTCCACACCGTCTTTGTACTTATCCAAGTCTAATGTTTCTGCTTTGTCAATCGCCTTTTGCAGATCCTCTTTATCCAGTATCACTTCGTCTTTTGTTACTGTCACTGTACATGACGCCAGTTTCCCGATCGCATTTTTAATCGTGATAGTCGCTGTTCCGGCTTTCAAACCTGTTACGACTCCATTCTGATTTACCTTTACAACTTCTTTATCAGAAGAACTCCATACGATTCCTGTCAAAATGGTGTCCTCATTGTGTTTAGCTTCCAATCTGACTTTTTCACCGACTTTTATTGTAACATCATCTAATGTCGCCGAATCTGCAACCTTCTGCATGCGAAGCGGAACTACTTCTGCGATTGCCGCAAAGTTTCCTTTTCCTTCTTCTACATAAATCTTAATTGTTTTTACATTCGCTACACTTTCAAACAGAGATGTAATCCACTGTCCGCCTGCTCTCTGCGCATTATCAACAGAAATTGTATCGCTGGAAGCAACTTTCTCTCCTGCTGCATCAAAGGCTTCATAGTGATATTTGTAAACAATACCATTATTCGTTCCCGGTCTCTGCTGGAATTTGAATCCTCCAATTGACATTTCTTTTCCAAGATCGACTGTGAGAATTGCAGGATTTTCTTTGCTCACAGTAAATCCACTCCACTGTGAATGCCAGTATGTGGAAGAGTCACCGTCTGTTGCTGCTGATGCAACACCGCTTCCTGCCGGTTCTCCGGAGGATTGTTCTGTGTTTGCAGAAGATGTGATTCCATCAAATTCCTCTCTTGGAATCTCTGTCACTACACCGTCTGTAACCGTGATCTCAAATGTAATCTTCTCATCTTTTGAAAGCGTCGCTGTCAAAGTTGCTGTTCCTGCTGCAAGTGCTTTTACAACTCCTGCTTCTTTGTCCACTACTGCAACTTTATCATTGCTTGTTTCCCATGTAACCTGATCTAGATTATTTCCATAAATTTTTGCAGTTTCACCTTTGTAAAGCTCTGTAGATTCCAATGTCACAGATGTTGCATCTTTCTCCTCTGTGATCACAAGATTGTCGAGAACGAAGTCTCTTTGTCCCATGCTTCCTGTTCCGGCTTTGCTTCCGTTTTCGTACAGACCAATCCATGTCTGTCCGCTTCCCGAACCAACTACCTGCATTTTTACATGTTTTGTCTCATCTTCACCACGTGCCTGAGCCAGATACTCATCATCTGAAGGAGTGGTGTAAGTTGTTCCATCACCAACTACCATCGCATACGCTTTATCCGGTCCTGACTGGTAGTCAAACTCTACTGTATACACTTTACCAGGTTCAAAACGGAAGTTTTGAGGAATTGTCTGATAAATAATTCCTGTATTTCCATCGTGATGCTTTAATGACCAGTTTCCATCGATAACATCATCGATGACTCTTCCATTCCATCCAGCCTGTGTATATGGTGCGTTCAGCTGCGATAAATGTGTAGCCGGGTCAGAAATACCCTGTGCAGAGCTTAACACAAATGGATACAAGCCCTGTACTACTGTCTCGAAATCTTGTTTGAACACACCATCTTCCTGGAAGTTATTCAAAGATTTCTCAACGATACGGATATCGTCCATATAAGTAGAACCATCGCCGTAGCCTCTTGAAAGTGTTAGCTGTGCAGTCTCACTCTCTGCTGTAAATGAAACCTGCATACGCTGCATCTTGCTTCCGTTTTTCTGGTCACTCTTTACGTAGTTATTGAGAATCGAACGCTCTGTATAATTAGAAACTTTCTTTTCTCCTGCATTCACTTCAATAGAAGCTTTTGCATCACTATTGTTTTCCACATAAACTTCTGCTACGTAGTCTGTTCCTTTTGTCAAACCTTTGATTGTAGTTGTCACTGACACACCGTCAAGAGGACTGTTGAATGCAAGTCTTTGATCTCCTGTATCTGCTTTTTCTACTACAACTGCATCATCGTTGATATCGCCAGACCATTCATCTGCAGATAGTTTTTCCCCTGCGGCATATCCGTTGAATCCCGGATCTGTCACATAGTCATACTCACCAAAGTCATTTGCAAGTTCTTTTACGCCTGCCGCATCACCTTTTACCAACACATAGGCTGTAGCAGCTTTTGCATCTAATGTCACTGAATTTCCAGACACAGCAACACTTGTCTCGTTGATACGACCCTGATCAGAAAGTTCATACATCACAACATTCGCAAGACCTTCCCATCCATCTGGAAGTTCCCATGTTGTCTGTCCACCGTCCAAATTCCAGTAATACAGTTTTTCACTGCCATCCTGATTATCTGTCCATGGAAGCAGATATGTGACATCATCTAATACTTTCTTTCCATTTAATGTAATTGTACGCTCAATGTTATCATCGCTGCGCTGTTCTTCGTTTCTTGTGACAACAACTTCATCACCGCTGTCATTTCTCAATGTGATTTGTTTTTCATGGTTTCCAACCGGAGACTCTCCCTCTTCATAATTCTCCCAATCTGTCACATAGTAGTGCTGTAAGAATTTTGTAGGTAAGTTCTGATTGAATGTCTGAAGAATGTAGTTGTCATAATCTTTGTCTCCACCCCATCCTTCAAATCCGTACAGACGGTATCCTCCAAGTAACGGATTGTCTGCTGTTCCACCGAACTGTGGATAGTTCAATACCTGAGAATCTCTCTGGTCATTTCTGATGAAACGGATAATATCACTGTTATATCCTTTTGATGTTGCCCCGCCATATGCGGCATCTGTAGACCAGTGCTGCCATGTAGAGTCATATTCACCCTCCGCACTGAACTCTGTAGAGAATCTCCATCCCAAAGAATTGATCTCATCCGCAATCTGTCTTGTCTCCCATGCATCCTGATACCATACGTCAAGATAAATGAAATCCATATTGTCTTCACGGGATTCTGCATCTTTTTTGATTTCTTCTTTTGTAGCGTTTACTTCACCCAAAGAATTTTCAACTGCATCCGGCCATTTTCTGCTATAGAAATCCGTTCCGTTGATTCTGTCATACAGCTGTACAAAACGTTTCCATCTTGCCTGACTTGACAAATCCCAAAGTTTGTCGATAACCTGTGACTGGTCAAGCCATCCCCATCCGTTTGAAAATGGTTTCTGAAGCATCTCTTCATTGAAAGATGCCGCTTCCGGATAAGCTTCCTGTGCATTGACGTGAATACCAATCTCTGTGTTATAGTCATGTGCAATCTTAATCAATTCCTGGAAATCTTCTACTCCTCCTTCTCTTTCTGCAATATCAGCATACTCAGAGTTTGCAGAGTCATGTCCTTCGTTACCGTATCCTTTGAGCATAACCGCCTGTGGAAGACCATCTGTTGCAAGATACACTTTTTTAATGTTGTCTGCTGTTGTATGGTATGGATTTGATGCCATACTTGCAAAGTTCATAACGATACGATAGTTTACTAAATCTTTGATATTTTCAGAACCGTATGGAATGTTCATAATATCACGGAACGCAAGCGCACCGTCATTCCAGTCGATTGTCTCATCGCCATTTGCATCTGCTGCGATTGCCACTTTTGTACATGGAAGTTCACTCACCGGATAATCATCATACTTTGAAGCATTCTTCTGTCCGTTTGCATCTCCCAACTCGTAGTACCATGCAGCACTTGTGAGACTCATTGTATCCGCCCCATTATTGCGAATGACACGTTTGTCTCCTTCCACCTCGGAATTGCTGTAAAGACCTGCGCTTAATTTCCCATTTGTCAGGAATCCATACAGGTATCCGTCTGTCTCAGATGGTACAAATCCATCTTCAAAATCAATAAATACATCTCCGGAAGATGTTGTTGTTGTCGAAGCCTTTGCTCCTGCGAAATTGGCTCCTGTCTCCACTGCATCCACAGTCAGAAGGTTCAATCCAGGAACATCGATTGTTGCAATATCTGCACAACCTTCTGCTTTTTCTAATTTTGTTACTTCCCATGTCAGTTCATTTTCTTTTACACTGACTTTGACATCCATATCCAGATTGATGTCATCTTTCTCCACATGCATTGCATATGTTCTTGAGTCTGCTTTTGTCTCTGTCACTTCCACTTCCGGTTTTATAGCGACACCATTGATTGCAACTTCATCAAGTTCTGTTTCATTTCCGCGGAAATATGTATCTGTAATCTCCTGTCCATTCGCAAGCATCTGGTATCTTGCCACAACCGGAAATTCTTTTCCGATATATACTTTCATTTCATCAGATGAAATAGAATCGTATTTTGACAAATCCAATGGAGCTTTTAATTCCAGTGTTATATCTTTGACATTATCTTTTTTATCTTCAATTGTCACTTCACCTGAGAATGCCTGATATCCCGGTTTGGAAACAGCCATAGTATAGGTCCCAAGTTCCAACGCATCAAACTGATATTTACCATTTCCATCTGTTTTTGCAGACTTGTTTCCAACGCGAACTGTCGCATCTGCCAATCCGCCTTCTCCTTTTTCCGTAACTGTACCTGTAAGCGGCACAAGTTTTGAATATGTCTTTTTAAACGACTGTCCGTCACGGTCTGCACAAAATACCCAGTCATCTTCCATACAGTTATCTTTTCCGTACATCACATCCGCAAAAGAAATCGTTGTTGCACTGTTTGTTTTCACACCGAAACGGCCTTTACCTGCATTCTCCTCACTGAAATCGATCAATGCCTGATTTGTCACACGCGAAGTTACTCCGTTTACTGTCACAGACAATGTCTCTCTGTTCAATGAGATAGACATCTGAAGTTCTTCCCCTTCAACCGGATCCGGAAGTCCTGAGATTTTCGGATAAGATCCACTTCCATTCAAGTTATACTGATAGTACCAGCCACTGCTCGTATCATGACCTACATATAACCAGTTATTGTCATTCACATAAGTATAAAATACACCCCAGTTATTGCTTGGCTTCACAGCAAGAGAAAGTTCTCCTGACTCTTCCATCTTCTTGTCATCATCAAGAAGCAGTACTGGCGCTTTTGCATTTGCATTGCCATAGGAGTGTCCACCACCATTGTTGCTTCCACCCTTTAACTCAATCCAAGCTCTTCCGTTTTCAGAAGGATTTTCCGGATCTGTGTCTCCTCCATCCGGTACTTCCACAGATGGTTCCCAAACCTGTCCTGAAAGAGTCTTGTATACATGCCAGCCACTGTAGTCGCTATAAGCTGTCTCACCAGCTTTTACATCTGAGAAATAAATTTCTGTGTAAGCTTCTCCAAAAGTACCTGCACCAAATCCAATCTCTCCTGATTCTGTTTTCAGCTCATTAAATTTTTCATTAGCTACAACTGCTGAACCACTTTTGTTTATTGTCTTATTTTCAACTGTCACATTCAAGCCATTGTCCTTATAAGATGTTGAAATCGTAATCTCATCATCTTTGTTGACTTCTGGCAATCCTGATAACGCTGCATAAGACCCATCTCCATTTTTAAATTCATAAAGCCATTTTCCTGTATCGTAAGCGATATAACTCCAATGAGTATCATCCACATATTTCGTTACAAAACGAAACCTCGTGTCTTTACTCTCACTTACAAGCTGAACCGTAGCACTTAAATCCTCTCCCGTAAACTTTTGGCTGGATAAGACAAATGCCTCCGGCTTTGCACCGCCAAAGTGCTCGTTTGCATTCCCACTTCCGGCTTTCAGATGTGCCATCATCTTCGGAGCTGCCAATACATCTAACGATGGCATATAACTCAAAAATGTCGTACACACCATGGCAGCAACTAACATAATTGCCGAAAGTTTTTTCATAAACTTTTTCATATTTCTCCTTTCTTTTTCCGTACAAACGCATATTATTTTTTGTTTTGTACCTTTCTCCCGTTTTTTATATTAGCATATTTTCCCAAAAGAAACACTATTTTTTTTGCTTTTTTCTCAAAAATAACTATTCGCAGCAGTTCGATCCTTGCAGCGCACTTCTTACTGCATAGGTCATAATTTTTATGCAATAAAAAATCCAGAATGCAGTATCTGCTTATACCACATTCCAGATTCATCAATCCTGTTTCAGATAATTTGCAAACTTTGTATAGTTCGGCAGCCATGTCAAATTGACTGTTCCAATCGAACCATTTCTCTGTTTTGCAATAATAATCTCTGCTACATTTTTCAATTCTGTATCTTTATTGTAATAGTCATCACGGTAAATAAACATTACCACATCGGCATCCTGCTCGATTGCCCCTGATTCACGTAAATCCGAAAGCATCGGTCTGTGCTCCGGTCTTTGTTCTACCGCACGGCTCAACTGCGACAATGCGATCACCGGCACATTCAGCTCTCTCGCCAGACCTTTTAACGATCTCGAAATATCCGAAATTTCCTGCTGTCTGGACTCACTTCTTCCTCCGACACGCCCTGTCATCAACTGCAAATAGTCGATAATAATCAATTCCAAATTATGTTCCAGCTTGTACTTTCTGCATTTTGAACGCAGTTCCGAAATCGAAATACCCGGTGTATCATCGATGATCAGATTGGACTTCCCGATAATTCCCGCACTTTCAATCAGCTTTTCCCAATCCGAATCCTTCAGATTACCTGTACGAAGCGACTGAGAATCTACCTGCGACTCCAGAGAAAACAGACGGTTTACCAACTGCTCTTTTGACATCTCCAAACTAAAAATAGCAGTTGTTTTATTTTCTTTAAACGCCACATTCTGCGCAATATTCAACACAAACGCTGTCTTTCCCATGGACGGTCTCGCCGCCACAAGAATCAAATCGGAAGGCTGAAGTCCTGACATCTTATAGTCCAAATCCAAAAAACCTGTCGGGATTCCGGTGACACTTCCATTCGTTTTCGATGCCTTCTCAATCTTTTCCAGCGCGCTCAGCACAACATCTTTTATCGGCACATAGTCTCCGGTATTTCTCCGCTGAACAAGTTCAAATACTTTCTTTTCCGTTGTCTCAAGCACCGCCTCCAACGGCTCTTTTCCAAGATAACAGATATTGGCAATCTCTTCATTCAACTTAATCAGTCGACGCAGCATTGCTTTCTCTGATACAATCTCTGCATAATATTTTACATTCGCAGATGTCTGCACTGCGCTTAACAGATCCCTTGCAAATTCCAGACTGCTGACCTCTGCCGGGACATCCTTTTCCCGCAGACGATTCTGCAATGTGATCAGATCAACCGGTTTTCCTTCATTGAACAATTCCACTATAGTCTCAAACAGAATTCCATAAGCTGACTGATAGAAATCCTCACCGCTGATAATCTCTGACGAGGTCAAGATTGCTTCTTTGTCCATCAGCATAGCTCCGATAACTGCCTGCTCCGCCTCAATGCTGTGTGGGAGAACTCGTTTTATGAGTGCTTCTTCCATTGTCTGCCTCCTACGCTTCCTTCACAACCACTTTTAATTCTGCTGTTACTTTCGTGTGAAGTTTTACAGGTACATTGTGTGTTCCAAGCGTCTTGATCGCTTCTTTTAACTGTATCTTTTTCTTATCAATATCATATCCCATCTGCTCTTTTACAGCTGCTGCAATTTCTTTTGTAGACACCGAGCCAAATGTTCTTCCGCCTTCTCCTACTTTAATTGCAAGCTCCACTTTTCCTGCCTCAATCTTCTTTCCAAGTTCCTGCGCTTCTTCCAGCTGTTCCTGTGCAATCTTTTCATCATTTGCCTTTTTCAGTTTCAGATCATTCAGATTTTTGTTGTTTGCTTCCACTCCCAATTTTTTAGGTAAAATAAAATTCCTTGCATATCCGTCATTCACATTCACAATCTGTCCTTTTTTACCAAGCGCTTTTACATCTTCTAACAAAATTACTTTCATAACTAAATATCTCCTTCTTCTTTCATTGTATAGATCGTCTCTTTCAACGTCTCAATTGCCTCTTCCATATTGGTGTGCTGGAATTGGGCTCCGGCAGTATTCATATGTCCGCCTCCGCCGACACGTTCCATGATAATCTGAACATTCACTTCATCAATCGCACGCGCACTGACATAGATTTTTCCGTTATACTTGGTCAATACAAACGACGCTTTAATTCCATCAATGTTCAGAAGTTCATTCGCCGCCTGTGCACCGATGATCGTAGGACTGTCTATTTCCGCATTCTCATATCTTGCGATTGCATACTCATCACAGAACACCTCTGCACTACTTACAATCTCCGCTTTTGCACGGTAAGATTCCATATTATCACGGAAAATCTTCCGCACATAGGTAATATCCGCTCCGCATCTTCTCAAAAATGTGGCCGCCTCAAATGTTCTCACTCCTGTACGGTTCATAAAATTGTTCGTGTCGATCACAATTCCGGCATACATACTGTTTGCTTCCACATTTGTAATTCTCACATCATCTGTAATATACTGTAATACTTCTGATACCATCTCACACGAAGATGACGCATAAGGTTCAATGTAGGAAAGCACCGTGTTCTCAATCATATTGCTGCTCTGCCTGTGGTGGTCAAACACCACGATTGTCTTTGTCATCTTAAGCAGATCCGGACATTCCGTCATCTCCGGCTTATTCGTATCAACAACAACCGCCACCGTACTGTCATTAATGATCTCATCCACATCCTCCGATCTGATAAACATATCGTCCGGATACAGTGGACTTTCACAAAACGACTGATACAGCGGACGAACGGAAGATGTAATATCATTCAGCACAATGTAAGCCTTCTTTTCCATCGTCAACGCTGCACGGTAAATTCCAACTGCCGCGCCAAATGAATCCACATCTGCAATCTTATGTCCCATGACAATAACCTGGTCTTTCGCCGTGATAAACTCCCGAAGAGCCTCAGCCTTGACTCTGGCTTTAACCCTTGTGTTCTTCGATGTCTGTTCTCTCTTACCACCAAAATAAGTAATTCCACTGTTGCTCTTCACAACCGCCTGATCTCCGCCGCGGGCAAGTGCCAGGTCAATCGCCACACGGGCATAGTTATAACTTTGCGCGTATGTATCTGTTGCAATCCCTATACCGATACTCAGTGTGGCTGGCATTGTATTCCCGATATTAACACTTTTCGCCTCATCAAGCACCGCGAACTTATTCTTCTCCATCTCTTTATAATAGGACTTTTTGATCACGAAAAAGTATTTATCTTTTTCAAGCTTTTTCACAATACCGTCATTGACTGACATATATTGATTGATCTTTCTGTCAATCAACGCAACCAAAAGAGACTGTCGAACTTCCTCAACACTTTCCATAACTTCATCATAGTTATCGATGTAAATTAACCCTGCAACAAGCTTCTGCTCTTCATTTGCACGAATATACTCGTTCATCTCTGTAACATCACTCAAAGTAACTGTCACAAAATATTCTCTGCCTTTTCTCATCTGTAAGATATTCTCTGCCTCCTGCAAATCTTGCACAGGTACTTTAGACAGAATCGCACGGTAATCTCTTCCATTATAGCTTACTTCTTTTTCAATTGGCTTGTCTTTCTCTTTTGGAAATACGCTTCGATTCAGCTCCTGAATGTATTTGCTAAGATAGGTTCCCGTCTTCGCTTCGCTCCCAAACACTTCTGAAAAACAGGTATTATTCCATATAATCTGTCCATCTTCCAAAAGAATGGCATACGGAAACTGCAATTCCTTTAACAATACATTCTGTACCGATCCATATTGCGCCGCAAAATCAACCAGATCTGAAAAAATAATCGACTTATTATAGAAATATAACACCCCGACTATTACAATATACACCGCAACAAACAAACTCATAATTACCCCTGCACGTTTGTCCACAGAATATATCCACAGGTTCATTGCAATCAACAATATTGACATAATCGCCGGCCATTGCATATATAGCCTCAGCATCCCTTTCAAATGTACGTCTTTTTTCATCTCTTTGCCCTCAAAATCCTAAAGTTTCAAATCCTATTATACCACTAATTGACCTATATGGAAAGCAAAAAAGAAGAGGCACTTACGTGCCCCTTCTCCGTCACAGTCTATTTTACTGTATTTTTAGCGCTTTTTTCTTCTTGCCAAAAATGCTGCAACTACCGCAAGAACCGCTGCCATTCCTGCCGCGCCCCATCCGATTGGAGATGTTGTGTCGCCAGTTTTAGCTGGCTTTTTGTTATCTCCGGATGTTCCCGGTTTCTTATCACTCTCTGGTTTTGAAACATCGGATTTCTTCAAACCATCAACTGCTTTCGCTAATTTAGTAAGAGCTGAGTCCACCTCCTGCTGTGTCGCATCTTTGTCATCATAAACCGCCTTCGCCTCTTTCAGTGCATTTCTCACCGCAAGAGTTGTTTCTGCTGTGTAACCACTCAGATCCATATTCTCCACTTTGTTGATCAAGTCTTCCAGCTTATCTTTATTCGGGATCAATCTCAATTCGAAGATCGCCTGCTGCAATGCGACATATGCAGAATCAATTGTTGTCTGACTTACAGGATCTGTATTCAGTACTTCACGTGCAGCTTCAAGCATTTTCATAAATTCTTCTGCTGTCTTCGGTGTGTATTCCTCGATTCTGTCCTCATACCGTTTTGCATCATTTACAAGCTGCTGCAATTTTGACTTATCTACCGGAATCAATTCCAGTCCTTCGATTGCTGCATTCAATTTTTCCAATGCTGCATCCACAAGTTCTTTTACTGCATTTTCTCCGAGATCTAATATCTCTTTTGCTTCTTTTAAAGCTTCTTCTAAAGCTTTTCTTGTATCTTCTGTATAGATGCTCAGATCTTTTCCTTCATACATGTCATATGCCGCCTGAAGATCTGTAAGATCTCCTTTATACCAGTTCAATTTTTGTCCGGCTTCTGCAAGTGCCCAGTATGCACTCTCCACTTCTTCTTTTGTTGCAGCCGGATTTTCATAAACTGCTTTTGCAGCTTTATATGCTTTTTCATACGCTTCCCGCACTGCAGGAATTACATCCGGATATCTCTCATCAGCCATCTGTTCTTCTGCATACTGAATCGCAAACTCAAGAAGAGCTTTATCAACTACTTCCCCAAGCACAATCTTATCAACCACAACATAATCTTCGCCTGTCACAACTGTCACCGGAACTTCTTTGCTCAGCTCACCTGCTCTTGCTTTTACACTGTACTCACCAACTACAACATTTTTGAATTTATAATTACCCAAAGTATCCGTTGTCGTTGCTTTCAAAGCTTTTCCATTATTGTCTAACAGTTCTACTTTTGCACCTTCAATCGCCTGATTCTGTCCATCTACAACACGTCCTGCAACATTTTGAAGCTCTCCTGTCGGAAGGTCATAAGAAGTTACTTTTACATTATCCACATAAATAGTATGGTTATTTCTTGTGTTAATTCCGATGCATCCTGCATCCATTGGTATACCAGACATTGTCTCTGTTAATACCAGTTCTTCATTCACCCAAAGTTTTATTGTCTTATCAACAATTTCTGCTTTTAAGTGCATCTTCTGTCCCGCTGCAAATGTTGGGCCATCGTGCATAGATGTCCATGCATTTCCACCTTTGCCCCAGTGTTCTGCAAAATATTTGTTTGCAGCATCTCCAACACCTACATATACACGATTGTTCATATCTTTCGCCCTTAAAAGAAGACCGATACGGATACCCGGTTTATCTGATGTGATGTCCATCTCCACAACACCATTCTTAAACTGTGGTGCCTCTGTTTCGTATACATTTGCATGTCCGCCTGGGAAGATGATCTTTGTCTGACCGTCGACCATCGTGATTGTTGTACTTGCCGTGTTACCCGCAAGATTATCCCACGTCTTCACACCATCATCATAGTTGTTCTCATAATCTGCTTCCTCTCTCGTAAGCGGTGAAAGCATGAAGTTCGCAACTACTTTGTCGCCTTTTGATACAACAACTTCTTTGGAAAGTGCATCGTAACCTTCTTTTTCCACTTTTACAGTGTAAACTTTTGTGACAACCTCATCAATTGCATAGTTACCTTCCGCGTCTGTTGTCGTTGTTTTATCTCCAATTGTAACAGTTGCACCTTCCACAGGTTCTCCAACTGCCGTTACTTTGCCTTCCACTCTTGTTGTCTCTCTTTTCATCGTAAAGTTCAATGTCTCTTCCAGTTTTTCCTCAGAAGCTGTGATCTTTTGTTGATTTGTAGCAAATATATTGCTTTCTGCAACAACTGTCTTTTCTCCGAACAATACCCCCGGAAGTACATAATTACCATTTACATCTGTCTTTGTGGAAACAACTTTATCTTTTCCGTTTTCTACAGAAATTGTGATATCCGAAAGACCGGCACCTGACTCGTCTGTTGCTTTTCCTGATAATGTAATACCAATTACATCAAGATCTTTAATTGCTTTTTCCAGGTTTGCTTTTGCAGTGTCAACAGTTGCCTGCTCTGCCTCGAAATCGTCCAAAGCCGCATTCGCTGCCGCCATCGCATCTGCAAATACTTTCCAGCTTTCTGCTGTATAATTCACTTCATAGCGGTTGCTGTTTGCAGCTACCAGCTCTTCCAATTCACCTTTCTGTGCTTTTGATACTTGGATCACAAGGTCATCTAATACGAAATCTTTGTAACCGCCAAAGTTCGCTTCATTTCCGCCTGCTTCTCCTGTATCCGCCGGTGTCGTTGTTGAATAAATACCAATCCATGACTGATCCCCAGGTTTTCCTGTCAGTCTGAACTTGAATGTTTTTGGTTCTGCATTATTCAGATCTGCTTTTTCAAGTTCATACGTCTCGAAATTAGAGCCATTGGATTCTCCATTACCAACTGCAAATGCGTATGTATTTTCAGATCCCATCTCATATTTGAAGCTGATGTTGTAAGTTACTCCCTCTTTGAAACGGAAATTTTGTGGAATTGTCTGATATAACAATCTTCCTGCCCCTGTCAAACCGTTTGTCTTGACAGACCAGTCTCCATTCAGAACATCATCCAGTTTTTTCACACCATACCATCCTGACTGTGTATATGGTTCATGTTTTTCTGAAAGGTGTGTTCTGTTATCTGTAACACCTTCCACATTACCGATAACAAATGGGAAAAGGCCCTGCGGTACTGCTTCAAATGTCTGTTCCAGTTTGTTTTCTGATACAAATGGGTTAAAATTTCCATCTGTCTCCGTCTCCCCAAACTGATTGTTTACAACTCTGACATCATCAAAATAAGTCTTTCCTGCTCCCTTTTCACGTTTCAGAGTAAGTGTTACTTCTTTTCCATCTTCCGGCGCGGTAAAGAATACGTACATATTCTGGAAGTAACTTCCGCCACCTTTAATTGTTGCATTGTTTGTATTGTGCGCATAAGACTGTAAATAGTTCTTCGCAATTGATTTTTCTGTGTAGTTAGAAATCACTTTTCCATCTACAGACACTTCGATATATGCTTTCGCATCAGATCTGTTATCTACACCTACGTATGCCGCATATCCTTTTCCAGGCTCTAAATCTGTCAATGTCTGAGTCAGGGTTACTTCTTCGCTCTCACTTCCAACTTCCAGCATCATGTTATTTGCTGCGCTCCATACAATTTTTGCGCCGTCGTTGCCTTTGATTGTCCAGTGTTCTAAAGTATTACTGTTAAATCCTGTATCTACAAGATGAGCGCCTTTACTCCATGTCAGATCAGTTGCTTTGATACCTTCTCCTGCACCAGCTTTATGAAGTACATATGGAACTTTCGCTTCTGCATTGATTGTAATCTTTCCACCGCTGATTGCAGCACGGTCACTGCATTCTACATTTCCAGTCTCTGTCAGCTGATACAACTTTGCGCCTTCCCATCCTTCCGGAAGATCCCATGTAGATGTGCCGCCCGCCTGATTCCAGTGATATAATTTTTCGTCTTTGGCTGCTAATTCTTTTCCATTCGCATCCCAGAACCATGGAATAAGATATTTTTCTCCGTCCATGATTGTTCTGCCATTGAATGTCATGATTCTGTGCGTATAATCTTCTGAAGCTCCATCTGTAGATTTTCTTGTTACCACAACTGTATTCTCTTTTTCATCATCCTGAAGCGTGATCTCTTTTTCAGGTGTCCATGCAGCTCCTCCTACTGTTGTAGGTTCGCCGTCCACCCATTTCATAACTTTGTAGTGCTGCAAGAACTTCGTAGCAAGGTTATCATCAAATAAGTTTTCAATATAACCTTTGTAATCGTTACGTCCCTGCCATCCTTCAAAGTCTTTCATGTCATATCCGCCGAGAAGTGGTTCTACTGCCGCTCCACCATAGCTTGGATAATCACCTACCCAGGAATCTTTCTGGTGATTGCGGATAAAACATGTAATCTCACTGTTGATTCCTTTTGAAGTAGCTCCACCGTATGTCAGGTCAGCTGCCCAATGCTGGAAAGTGGAATCATATTCATTTGCATGTCCCCACTCACTTCCAAGTCTCCAACCGCATGTCTGCGTAATCTCTTTTGCAAGCTGACGGCTTGCCCAAGTTCCGTTATCGCCGGACTGTCCATTTCCCCAAACGTCCACATAGATAAAGTCAAGGTCGTTGTCTTCTCCACCAAGCGCATTATAAAGATCTATAAAACGTTGTTCACGTCCGTGTCTCAAATCATAGTCGGCATTGATATTCACACCTTGGTCTAACCAGTTCCATCCATAAGAAAGATTTCCGTTTTTATCTTTCATAAGACGGTCTTCCTCAAAATATTTAGACTCCGGATATGTCTCAGACGCATTTACATGGATACCAAATGTTGCTCCGATCTCTTTGCCCTGCGCAAGAAGTTTCTTCATCTCTTCCACACCACCGATACGTCTTCCGACATCAGCATAGTTCAAGTGCCCCGAGTCATGTCCTTCACTTCCGTAGCCTTTGAGCAAAATACTCTGTCCCAATCCGTCTGTGTTCAAATACACTTTCTGTGCATTGTCATAAGTCATCAAAAATGGATTCTGTGCATGACTGTTAAAATTCATTGCAATACGAATCGCCACTCGATCCGGCACCAGTTCAGAACCAACCGAATTATTCATAATCGAGCGATATGCAATCGCTCCATCCTGCCAATTTACAGTGTCATCATCATTTTCATCACCTGTAATAACAACTTTGGTCGATGGCATCTCGTAAGCCTCATTCTCTATACGGTGCTCTGCACTCTTCTGATAGGTCCAATATGTGCTGCTAAGACCTGTCTCTTTTACACCATCTACAGTCTGTGTGACTTCTGTAACTCTCTGCCAGTCAGCGGTTACATTGTTCTCAGAGTTGCTCCACAATCCGGCACTCAGTTCATCATTTGATACAAACGCATACATATAACCACGTTTTGCCTCCGACAACGCACTGACCGTGCTGTGTGTGTCACCACTCTTTGTTGTGTTTGTAGACATGTTTGCCCCGTCAAATGCTGCCCCTGACTGATTCGATTTTACTGTTACAAGATTGTGATTTGGAATTTCCACAGTAAGGAATGTTCCTTCTGCAGCATCAATCTTTGTAATATCAAAGCTCAGCGTATTGTCTTTTACTTCTAAAGCTGCTGTCACAGTTGCTTTGATGTCCTGTTCATCAATCTTCATTGTATAAACCGCTTTACTGTCTGATTCCTTTTTATAGTCCACAGTAGGTGTCACAAGTTTTCCATTGACTTTCAGCTGTGTCAATTCTTTTGTCTGTCCATAGAATTTCTTTCCGTCATTTTCTCCACCTTTCATCGTGTAACCGATAACCTGTGGGAATGTGTTGGAAATGGAAGCAACCATCTGATCGGATACAAGCGTGTCGTCACCTTCAAACTCTGCATCTGAACCTTTTACCAGCACGATATCTTTCACTGCAACATCGTCTTCCTCTACAATTACTTCTGCTGTTCCTGCCTGATATCCGTCTTTTGTTGCGGAAACTGTGTATGTTCCTGTCGCGATATCGTTAAATGTATAAGTACCGTCCGCCTTTGTCGTCACAGTTGCCGTTCCAAGAGCCACTTCTGCGCCCTCGACTGGTTTTCCGTCTTTATCCACAACTTTTCCGGATACGACCGCTTTCACATTCTTCACTTCGGCATTGAAAACTTCACCGCTGTCTTTTGTCTGGAGTTCCCATGTATCTGTTCCTTTCGCAACGATAACATTTCCTTTTCCATCTTTAATCTCGACATCTTTGAAAAGGATGTCTGTCACCTGATTACTATAAGAACCAATACGGAAACCAAGTTTCCCTGCTTTCAGACCATTATACGCTTCTTCTGGAATCTGGAATGTCTTCTCCACTCCACCTGCAGTCACAGTGTAATCTCTCTGATTCCATTTGATTGTGATTGCCATCTCTTCTCCGGCAGCTGGCGGTGTCGGGAATTCACTGATTCCAGGATAACTATTTCCTGCACCCTTGTATTCATAGAACCACCCCGTTGCATTGTAACCGATAGTCATGTAATGACCGTTGTCCGTAATCCACGGACCGACATTGAATTTCGTTGTCGCCTGATCTCCATTTGGTTTTAATACAAATGAAATCTCTCCGGCTTCCATGCCTTCTGTTCCCTTATTCGTATTTACCAAAATCGCCGCATTATTTCCATTATCATTCTTTGTCGAGCTCTTGAATTGTCTCCACATCTCAACAACTGCGCGCTCTTGCTGCACCCCATCTGCAACTGCACGTTCCGGCGCCGCGATAACGCTCATCGGAATTGTAGTCACGATCTGCGAAAGCACTAATGAGGATGCCAAAACACCAGACAACCATTTGTTTCTTTTTTTCACCTTTCGTCCTCCTTTTTCACATTTTTTCGTCCTGAAACCTTTCCCTTTACTTTTTTAGATTCCCCCTTCTTCAAATACCATTTTTGTGCAACTTGATATATTTATCATATATCCTTTTTTTGTTTTTAGTCAATATGCACGAACATTTCTTTGCCCAATATTTGTGAATAGAATTCCTCTGCTCTTCTCTGAATTTTGCCAGAAACGGCTTGACTTGTTTCTTACTGTCTACAACTTCAGTCAGAATAACCGAAGCTGTAGATAATTGATCCGGCATAGCCGGTAATAGATTTTATAATGAAATTCTTTCTGCAAACTCTTCTACAGATTTCGATTGAAATGCTATCTTTGTCCATTGCTTCAACACTTCAAAATCTTGTTCCTTCTGAACACATGCACAAACCGACTCCGGAACTGTTCCGAAATTTTGCAAATACAAAAGCAATGTCTCCTTGTATCCTTCTGTTCGCCCTTCTATACGTTCATCTCTTAGCATCTCTTCAAAAATCATAAAGCGTTCCTCCATCTCCCTGTTTGATTTGACCTCGCGAATAAACTTCTGAAGTCTCTCCACATATGAATCATGGAATTCTCTCTCACTTCCATTAACATCCTCTCTTATGTAATGCAGAAGTGTTACCAGCTCTTTCGGAACTCCTCCATATGCAGAGGAATTCTATAAAATAATATTAGCAGAATAAATCCATGAACACCAGTTTTAATTTTAATTTTTCACAATACAAACAGGCGAGATGCATAATATACATCTCGCCTGTCTTAGACATTATTTACTTGTCTGATTCACAGTATTATTGACGACGTTTTTTTCTTTCGAAAAATGCCACAACTGCTGCGAATACTCCAAGAATACCTGCTACTCCCCATCCGATTGGTGATGTTGCATCGCCTGTCTTAGCTGCTTTATCTTTGCTTTGATCTTTACCAGATGTGCTTGGTTTTTTGTTGTCTGTTGCAGTTGTTCCCTCTGCTTTATCTACTGATGCTTGAAGAAGTTTTACTGCTCCATCTACATCATCCTGTGTTGCATTTTCGTCTGCCATTACCGCTTTTGCGTTATCCAAAGCAGATCTGATTTCTTTCTGCACATCATCTGAGTATTTGCTCAGATCCATGTTTTCAACTTTGTTGATTAAATCTTCCAAAGCGTCTTTGTTTGGAATTAATCTCAATCCAAACTCTGCATTTCTAAGATTATCGTGAGCTGCCTGTACTTGTGCCTGAGTTGCGTTCTCATCTGCAAGAACTGCTTTTGCTGCATCCAATGCCGCTTTAAAGATATCTGCTGTCTCTTTTGTATACTTGCTTAAATCGTATTTTCCGTCAACTCTGTTTACTAATTTTTCAAGTGCTGACTTATCTACCGGAATCTTCTTCAAAGCATCCATTGCTGTCTGAAGTGCATTCTTTGCTTTATCAATATCATCCTGAAGTGCATTCTCATCTGCAAGAACAGCCTCTGCTGCTTTCAATGCCTCTGCAAATGGTTTCCATGTTTCTGGTGTATACACTTCTTCATTCAATCCTTTCGCTGCATCTACAAGTACGCTCAAATCACTTGTATTTCCAGTAAAGTCTAAATGATGAATCATATTCAACAATTCAGCATATGCTGCATCTACTGTTTCCTGTGTTGCTGCTGCATCTTTGCTTACTTTTTCAGCTTCTGCCAATGCTGCTTCGAATTTCTCTTTTACAACCGGCACTACATACTGATACTCATCTTTTGCCTGCTGGCTCTTCGCATATTCGATTGCTGCATTCAAATCTGATTTATCTGCTTCAACCACTTCACCCATGATACGGATTTCTGCTGCTGCAGAGAATTTGTTTGGAGTGTCTCCTAAAGTAGCTGTTGGAACAAGTTTTACATTTGTTACATTCTCTACTGCTTCAAATGCAAGTCCTTGCCATCCGCTTCCTTTGAAGCTTGCATCTGCTACTTTTACATAGTCTTCTGCACCTACAGTTTTTACCCAAATTTCTGCTTCTTTGATTACACCATTTTTACCAGATCTCTGCTGAAGTCTTAAACCGTCTACTGTTGATGGTTGAGCTAACTTAATGTCGATCCAGTGTTTATCAAAGCTATCTACAGATGGAGAATACTGTGTATGCCAAATTGTATTTGCATCATTATCTAATACATATTCAGCCAAACCTTCTCCTGCAACACCTTTTTGCTCACTTCCTGCTGTAGCTACCATACCTTCTAAAGAAAGGTCGTTAGAATCATCACTTGCATCGATTCCCTTTGAGTTATCCATTGTAACCATAGTACCTTTTAACTCATAGTATGCTTTTTCGATTTCTTCCTGTGTGGCACCCTCTTTAGCAAGAACTGCTTTTGCTTCTTTGAGCACTTTCTGGAAGTTGCTCCAAATTTCTGGTCTGTAATCGATTTCTTTATATTTTCCTTCAGCCTCTGTAATTAATGCTTCGAGTTTCTCTGCTGTAACTTCTTCTTCTACTTTTTCAATTACAAGGTTATCAAGAACAAGTTCTTTGTATCCGCCAAAGTTCTGTGCCGAACCTTGTGCTCCCTGAAGATCCGGTGCTTTATCTGTAGAGTAAATACCAAACCATGTCTGTCCTGTAGAATCACCTGTAACCTGAGTTGTGAAGTGTCCATCTGCATCTGCTCCCATGTGTTTTGGAAGTTCTGTAAGCTGAACATTTCCGTTATATTCGCCGATTCCTACTGCTGCTGCGTAGATTCCATCACTACCAGCCTGATAATCAAAGCTTACATTGTATGTCACACCTGGCTCAAAACGGAAGTTCTGTGGAATTGTCTGGTATGCCAATGTTGATCTCTGTGTCAATCCGTTGATCTTCACTGACCAATTTCCATCAAGAACATCATCCATCTTCTTCACATCCCAGCCAGCCTGTGTATATGGAGCATGTAATTCTGACAAGTGGATTCTGTTATCTTCTACGCCTTCGATTCCGGATACTACGAATGGGTAAAGTCCCTGCACGCTCTTCTCGAAATCTTGTTCAAATTTTACAACTTCACCTTTATCGTTTGTTGTAATGTTCTTAGAATCATTTTCTACGATACGGATATCATCAAAGTATGAAGATCCTTCTCCTGCCTCACGTGAAATTGTGAGTGTTACTTTTCCTGATTCCGGTGCTGTAAAGAATACATACATATTCTGGAAATAACTGTTTCCATTTACAGTTGAACTGTTTGTGTTATGTGTGTATGCTTTTACATAGTTCTTAGCGATAGAACGTGTTGTGTAGTTAGATCCGAGCACTTTGTCTCCTGATTTGATTTCAACAGATGCTTTTGCATCACTTCTGTTATCTACACCAACTAAAACAGCATACTGTTTTCCAGCTTCCAGATCTGTCAATTCCTGTGTCATAGCAACTTTTCCGTCCAATTTCATCATTGGATTGCTGTGCTGGCTCTTTGCAATCTCAGCTTTTCCTTCGCCTGCTTTTTTCCACATATCAAGTTTTCCGCTGTTGAATCCAGCATCCACGATGTGCATTCCTTCACTCCATGTTACCTTGATATTTTCTTCTTCACCTTTGCATACTACATATGGAACTTCTGATTCTGCGTCTAATGTGATCTTTCCATCAACAACTTTTACTGTCTTTTCGTCAGTCTTTCCAAGATCTGTCAATTTGTATACTTTGACATCTTTTAATCCTGCCCAGCTGTCTGGAAGTTCCCATTCACTTGTTCCACCCTGTGTATTCCAGTGGTAAAGTTTTTCATCTTCTGCTGCTACTTTTTCACCTGTCTGAGCATCCCAGATCCATGGCAACAGATATGTTTCTGTTCCTTTCTTTCTGCCATTACGGATATCGTCATCGCTTCTGTCACCCTGTGATACTGCACCTTTTGCGATTACTTTTCCATCCAGAGTCATTGTTCTGTCTCTGTATGCAGCACTGTTTGGATCGTTTGATCCTCTCTCAAGAACTAATGTAGAACCATCTTCATCTTTCAAAGTAATCTTCATTTCAGGTGTCCAGTTCTGTGCTCCACCTACATTAACCGGTTCTCCGTCTACCCAGTCTACTACTTCATAGTGCTGGATGAATTTTGTTGTCAAATCGTGTGTGTAAAGGTTTGTAATGTACGCATCGTAATCGTTACGTCCCTGCCATCCTTCAAAGTCTTTCATGTTGTATCCTCCGAGAAGTGGAGCTACTGCTGCACCGCCGTATGCCGGATAATCTCCTACCCATGAATCTTTCTGATGATTACGCAAGATTACATCACTGTTTTCACCTTTTGCATCTTTTCCACCATATGTAAGGTCTGTTGCCCAGTGCTGGAATGTAGAGTCATATTCGTTTGCTCCACCCCATTCGTTAGACATACGCCATCCGTTATCATTGATCTCTTTTGACAGCTTACGTGTCTGCTGAGAGTCATCGTTCGAGCTACCTGTGTTATTTCCCCAAATATCTACATAGATGAAGTCAAGCATATCTTTTCCATCTCCACCGAGAATCTTGTGGAGTTCATCAAAACGATCTTCTCTTTCACCTGTTGCAAGGTCGTAGATACTGTCAAGTCCGATTCCCTGGTCAATCCAGTTCCATCCATAACGAAGGCTCTGATCCGCGTTACGGCGTACATTGTCATCTTTGAATGCTTTCGCTTCCGGATACATCTCACCTGCATTTACATGGATACCAAATCTTGCGCCGTAATCAGCACCTTTTTCCATCAATGTTTTCATGTCTTCCGGGCCACCGATTCTCTTACCGATGTCTGCATAATCAGGATGTGCAGAGTCATGTCCTTCATTTGCATATCCTTTTAACAATACAGATTGTCCAAGACCGTCTGTATGCATTGCCACACGTTTTACATTATCTAATGTAGTTAAGAATGGGTTCTGTGCATGTGAACCAAAGTTCATTGCAATACGGTATGCAACTAATTCCGGAACTTCTTCGCTCTTGAACGGATTGTTCATAATATCACGGAATGCAACCGCACCATCCTGCCAGTCAATATCTGTATCTTCGTTACTGTCACCTGCGATTACTACTTTCATCTTTGGAGTTTCTGTTTCTTCCAAAACCCATGTACGGTTATGAGAGTCTGTCATCACTCTGTGCCAGTACCATGCAGAACTTCCAAGTCCCATAGATACATATCCATCTTTTTGTTCTGATGTAGACATAACTCTTGTATTGCTTGATCCACCTGAAGAACTTGCTCCCGCATTACGTCCCTCATATTCAGAGTTACTCCAAAGACCTGCACTCATCTCATTGTTAGACACAAATGCATACATATAATCTCTGTTACGAGCTGGTGTATTTGCATTTACTTCCACATACTCATCACCACTTACCTGTGTTTTTGTGGACATTGCAGCACCAACTAAATTAGCACCTTCCTGTGTACTGTTTACAGATACAAGGCTGTGGTTTGGAATCTCGATTGTCTGAATCGGATGTCCTAATTTTCCTTCTGCCACTTCTTTTCCAGGCGCCGCTTCATCTAATTTATTCTCTACTTTTGTAATTTCAAATGCAACTGTGTTGTCTTTTGCAACTAACTCAGCTGTGATTACCGCATCGATATTCTTTGCTTCATTTTTTACAGTCATTTCATAAGTTGCTTTTTTACCTTCAAAAGTAGCTTTTACATTATCTTTAGAAAGTTTGATGTCTGTTCCGTTGATACGAATTGTGTTGATTTCTGAAGTCTGACCATAGAATGTCTTTCCTTTCAGATCACCTTTTTTCATCTCGTATCTCACAACACTTGGGAAGTTCTTCGCTACATAGACATCCATATCTTCTGTAGCAAGTTTCTTTGTTTCTACTTCTGCGATTTTTTCCAGCTTCACGGTTTCCACTGTCAACTCTTTATCCGTTACAGTCACAGATTTTGTCGCTGTCTGATATCCTGTTTTTGCTACAGTCAAATCATATGTTCCAGCTGCCAGTTTCAAAGAGTAGCTGCCTTCTTTGTCTGTTGTTGCTGTCTGATCTCCAACTGTTACAGTTGCTCCTTCTAACGCTTTTCCGTCAGCATCTGTTACTTTTCCAGTTACAGCGTGTGTAGCTGCTTCTTTTTGTCCTGTGTAGTGAATGTCTTTGATAAAGACATCTGAACCAAGTTCTCCCCATGACCCTGCTTTCAAAGCAATCTTTGTTCCCAAAGAATCTGCAATACCAGAAAAGTCTTCTTTATCAAATACAACTTCTCCATTCAGTGTAAAAGTCATCTTGTGGTCTGCCGTCCAGTCAAGACGAACTGTCACTTCCTGACCTTTTGCCGGAGCAGGTTTTCTTGTTCCCTGGAACCAATCTCCATTTCCATCTTTGTATTTCTGCCAGAACCATCCACCATTGTCATAGCCGATATACATACCGTTTTGGTCCGTATCGTATCCTAGGTAAACTCCAACTCTATCACAATCATTTATATTTGTGTTTGCATTATTTGATTTCAGTGTAAATGAAAAATATCCTTCTTTGCTAAAATCAAATGTATTTGGGTTCACAACCATCTGTGGATTTGTTCCTGGATTGTTTCTGTTACCAGCTGCGGATTTAATATGTAACCATCTATCTTCTACTGCGACTGTATCGCCATCCACTTTGTTTTCCTGAGTCCAAGCATCATTGATTCCATCTTCCAGCACTGCTGTCTCTTCTGCTTTTTCTGTCTTTTCTTCTGTAGCAACAGATTCTTCTGCTGATACAATTTGAAGATTAGACGGAAGCATTGTACCTGTCATAGATGCAACCATAGCCAGACTCAATAGTCTTAAGACCATTTTCTTCTTCATGTTTTACCTCCTGTCTTTCAATTGGTCGTTTTCACAACCAGTTATATTGAATTTCATATTTGATTATACCAAATCACCAATTTTTGGCAATACACTTTTCGCATTTACGGTTTTTTGTACAAAAAAATGTATATATTGTGCAAATAGGCAGGATGCACGTATGCACATCCTGCCTATTTTCTATGCTTATAACATCCAATTCTTTTCATCGCAAAAAAGCCGAGAGATAACTCTCTCGGCTTTTAAATGCTCTCTATGAATTATTTTAATTCTACAGATGCACCTTCTGCTTCTAATTTAGCTTTGATTTCTTCAGCTTCTGCTTTAGAAACACCTTCTTTGATTACTTTAGGAGCTCCGTCTACAACTTCTTTAGCTTCTTTTAATCCAAGTCCTGTGATTTCACGAACAACTTTGATTACTTTAACTTTAGATGCTCCTGCAGATGTTAATTCTACGTTGAATTCATCTTTTTCTTCAGCTGCTCCAGCTGCGTCTCCACCTGCTGCTGCAACTACAACACCTGCTGCTGCAGATACACCAAATTCTTCTTCACATGCTTTTACTAATTCATTTAATTCTAATACTGATAATTCTTTGATCGCTTCGATCATTTCAGCTGTTGTTAATTTTGCCATTTTATTTACCTCCATTGTTTTAAATGCTTTGATTTTCAGGACTGTATCCTGTCTGATTCTTTTTGAATCCTCTCTGAGTCTTACAATTACTCAGCTGTTACTTCTTCTGCTGCTTCAGCTGGAGCTTCTACTGCCTCTCCACCTTTTTCAGCGATTTGATTAAGAACACGAGCGAAGTTTGTAATAGGTGACTGAATGCTTCCAAGGAATTTGGAAAGTAATTCTTCTCTTGAAGGGATTTTTGATAATTCCTGAACTCCAGCAACATCATATACTGTTCCTTCAACCACACCTGCTTTTACTTCTAATTTTTCAGCTCCTTTTGCAAATTTGCAAATAATTCTAGCTGGTGCTGTAGCGTCATCTTTAGAAATAGCAATAGCACTTGGTCCTTCTAAGTATTCGTTCAATCCTGCAAAATCAGTTCCTTCGAACGCTCTTTTCATCATTGTGTTTTTGCAAACTTTGTAGATGATTCCTGCTTCTCTTAATTGTTTACGTAATTCTGTATCCTGAGCTACAGTTAATCCACGATAATCAACTAATACAACTGATGCTGCATCTTTTACGTCCTCAGCGATTGCTGCAACGATTGGTTGTTTTAATTCAACTTTTGCCACGAATGGTGCACCTCCTTATAGATTATTGTGTACCGCCGTTCGAATAAAGATAAAAAATCCTCTCGCCATACGACAAGAGGACAGTAAATTCACATAATTCATCGAATTCAAATCTCCTCGGTAGGCGTTCACTACTTATGCCTTACGGCACCTACTGTCTTCGGCAGTTTTCTAATATAAGTTATCATATTTTTTTCTATATGTCAAGCTATTTTTGTAATTTTCCAATGGTAATTTCGAGGGATTTCCTCTGATTCAACCGAACGGCTGTAAAATAGAAAGAATTATTGCCAAACTAAAATTTAGTAAGGCAATAATTCTTTTTGTATATTTTTGAATATCAATTATACTAATTTAGCTGGGTTAATTTTCACACCCGGTCCCATTGTAGATGTTAAAGTAACGCTCTTTAAGTACTGTCCTTTAACAGCTGCTGGTTTCGCTTTCATAATTGCATCAATAAGCGTCTGGAAGTTGTCCGCTAACTGTTCTTCTGTGAAAGAAGCTTTTCCAAGTGGCACATGGATAATGTTTGTCTTGTCTAATCTGTATTCGATCTTACCAGCTTTGATATCGTTAACAGCTTTTGTAACGTCCATTGTTACTGTACCAGCTTTTGGGTTTGGCATTAAACCTTTTGGTCCAAGTACACGACCAAGACGTCCAACAACACCCATCATATCTGGTGTAGCAACTACAACATCAAATTCAAACCATCCTTCGTTCTGAATCTTCGGAATTAAGTCTTCTGCTCCTACGTAATCTGCTCCTGCTGCTTTTGCTTCTTCAGCTTTAGCATCTTTTGCAAATACTAAGATACGAACTTTTTTACCTGTTCCGTGTGGCAATACAACAGCACCACGGATCTGCTGGTCTGCATGACGTCCGTCACAACCTGTTCTGATGTGAGCTTCAATTGTCTCATCGAATTTCGCTACTGCAGATTTTTTAACTAATGCAACTGCTTCTTCTTTGTCGTAAAGATTTCCTCTTTCGATCAATTTCGCAGCTTCTACGTATTTCTTTCCTCGTTTCATATTCAATAACCTCCTAGTGGTAATATCGGGAGAGCCCCTCCCACGTTACATGTTTACAATTTTACTCTTCTACTGTTACACCCATACTTCTGCATGTTCCTGCGATCATGCTCATAGCAGCTTCTACTGTTGCAGCATTTAAGTCTGGCATTTTTAATTCAGCGATTTCCTGTAACTGAGCTTTTGTGATTGTAGCTACTTTTGTTTTGTTCGGAACTCCTGAACCCGATTTTAAACCACATGCTTTTTTAATCAAAACTGCTGCCGGTGGTGTCTTTGTGATGAAGCTGAAGCTTCTATCATTGTAAACTGTGATAACTACAGGGATGATCAAATCACCTTGATCTGCAGTTTTAGCATTGAATTGTTTTGTAAATTCAACAATGTTTACACCATGTTGACCAAGAGCTGGACCAACCGGTGGTGCTGGAGTTGCCTTTCCAGCTGGAATCTGTAATTTAATATAACCTTGTACTTTTTTTGCCATTTTGTGTACCTCCTTGTGGTATTCGCGGGGATTTCCCTCCCACTTTTATTTGTTACATTTTTTTCACTTCTGCGAAACTTATTTCTACTGGCGTTTCACGACCAAACAATTCTACATTGATTACTAAACTTTGTTTTTGAGCATTCACTTCCTGGATTACTCCAATAGTATCTTTCCATGCTCCTTTGGTAACTTTTACAACTTCACCAACTTCAAAGTCTACAACAATGTCTGCATCCATAATTCCAAGAGCGTCGATCTCAGCCTCTGTAAGCGGAACCGGTTTGGATCCCGGACCTACAAATCCTGTTACCCCTCTGGTATTTCTTACAACATACCATGTGTCATCATTCATAATCATATGAATCATAACATAACCAGGAAACATTTTTTTCTGAGCTGCTTTCTGCGTTCCGTTTTTCATCTCAACAACTTCCAGCATAGGAACTCTTACTTCTAAGATCTGATCCTCAAGGTGTCTGTTTTCAATTGTCTTATCAATGTTTGCTTTAACTTTGTTCTCATACCCGGAATAGGTATGAACTACATACCATTTTGCTTCTGACATAAAATCACCTTTCATAATTGCCGGCAGCTATTATTTTACTAAAAAGTCAATACCATATTTCACAACGACATCAACAACCGCAATAACTGCTCCTAAAATCACAGAGCATACCGTAACTGCCACAGTCTGCTTAGCAAGTGTTTTCTTATCCGGCCAAATGATCTTTTTGAATTCTGCTTTAAGACCTTTGAACCAGCTTGTCTTTTTGGCTTTTTCTGTCTTTTCAGCCATATCATTCACTTCCTTTCCACAAACTATTTTGTTTCTTTGTGCATTGTGTGTGATTTGCAGAACTTACAATATTTTTTTGTTTCCATACGTTCCGGATGAGTTTTCTTATCCTTTGTCATATTGTAGTTACGCTGTTTACATTCTGTACATTCCAATGTGATTCTTGTGCGCACAACTTCCACCTCGCTTTATTTATTTCTTTTACGTGTTACATGGCAGTTTGCGAGACTGCCCAATTTTAGGCATAAAAAAAAGACCTACTTCCATTCGCTAGTACAGTTTACCATACCAGCGAATGGGCGTCAAGTCTTATTTTTTCATATCGATTTTCTCAATATACCGATTTATTTTTTATTTTTTTCTTTTTTTGCTGATAATCACACCAACAATTGCACCGATTGCAAGAACTGCTACAACAACGATTCCTACAACTGCACCTGTCGACATGTTATCACCTGTTTTTGCAGGTTTTTGATCTTTCGAAGGTTGTTTATTCGAATTATCTTTTAACTTCAAGTTATCTTTTGCAACTTTAAGTTCTTTGGCCGCCTTATCTACTGCCGCCTGATCTGCATTCTCATCGTTAAATACTGCCAATGCTTTGTCGTATGCTTTTTGCACTGCCTCTGCACTTTCTGCTGTATACAATGAGAAATCAAGTTTTTCTGTCTCTTTCAGCAAGTCTTCCAAAGCATCCTTATTCGGAATCAGTCTCAAAGCAAAGATTGCCTGCTGCAAGCTTGTATACGCACTGTCAACTTCCTTCTGAGTCGCTTTCGGATTGTCATATACTGTCTTCGCTCCTGCGAGGGCTGCTTTCAATCCTTCTACTGTGACAGGTGTATACTTTGTAAGGTCATAGCCTTCTGCCTTTTTAATCATTTCGAGAAGCTTCGCTTTATCAACTTCCACTACAACTTCATCCTTCAAACCTTCAATTGCCGCCTTCAGTTCTGCAACCATTGCGTCCAATTCTTCCTGAAGTACATTTCCTGATGCAAGCAGTTTTTCTGCTTTTGCAATCGCTGTATTCAATACTGCTACAGATTCCTCTGTTTTTCCTTCTGTAGATGTGTTCTTCGCAAGATCCAATGTTACCTTAAGGTCTGTCGGATTTCCGATAAATCCAAGAAGATGTACTTTGCCAAGAAGTAATTCGTAAGCTGCATCTACCTGTTCCTGTGTGGCAGCTGTATCTGCATTTACTGCCTCAGCATCTGCGAGCGCTTTCTCAAATGCTTCTTTTACAGCATCTACAACCCACTGATATTCTTCTTGTTCTTTTTGGCTGTTTGCGTATTCAATCAATGCAGTCAAGTTTGATTTATCTGCCTTTTCAGGCTCTTCATTTTTCTCAAACACCGCATATACTGTCATGTCTGCATTTACCACTGTGTCTTTTGTCACTGCTTCGCCTGTTCCGTCTGCTTTTGTATTCCAGCCTACGAATGTGTATCCGTCTTTTGTCGGATTAGCCGGAAGTTTATCGCCGATTGCACTTCCCTCTTCCACTACAGCTTCCTGTGTTGTTCCATCTACATTGAATGTAACTGTGAACTGTGCTGCATTTTCTTTGAATACTGCGTATACTGTCATATCTTCGCTCACCACAGTATCCTTTGTCACTGCTTCGCCTGTTCCGTCTGCTTTTGTGTTCCATCCTGTAAATGTATAACCTTCTTTTGTTGGGTCTGCCGGAAGTTTATCGCCAATTGCTTTTCCTTCCTCTACTTTTACAACCTGAGTTGTTCCGTCAATATTAAATGTTACAGAGAATCCCTTCGGTGTCGGATCCGGTGTCTCAGTCGTCTGAACTTCCACTCGAACTTCAGCTGCACTCATAAATTTGTTCATCTGATTTCCAACGCCATATGTTTCTACACCTACTAAACGGATAAATTTCGTTGTTGTAGGAGTTTTTAATACTGCCTCTTTTGCTCCGTCTTCTACCGGCCATTCACCTTCAGAAACAGATTTCCATGTTTCTCCGTCATCACTGCACTCTACACGGTATTTTGTTACTGTTCCATTCTTTTCTCCACCGGATGTGCTATTTCCATTCTTCGGAGTGTAGATGAATTTTGTTATTGTCTGTGGCTCATCTAATTCCAGCTGGAACCAGCGATCTTTTTCTGCAAGTGTTCCACCTACCGGATTCCATGATGAATGCCACCATGTTCCCATGTTATCATCCAATGCTTTTTCAGGTCCAAAGTTTGCCTGTACACTTCCTGCCGTTGCAGTTGTCTTGCCTGGATCATAAATCTCTGTGTCTCCCGGTTCTGGTTCCGGATCTACCGCCGCATCTGTCGTTCTGACACGAAGTTCTGCCGCTGACATATGAGTATCATTTCCGCCATCTGCGTATGTATGAACACCTGTCAGACGCACATATTTTGCCTGTACAGGTTCATCAAACAACGCAATCTGCCAATCTGCGTTATCTTTGTCCCATGTACCTGTAGAAATTGTCTTCCATGCCGATCCATCCATGCTGTACTCTACCTTGTACTCTGTTACTGCACCATTCTTAGAATTGCCCTGTCTTCTTAAGTAGCGAAGGCCATCCAATGTTGGATAATCCTCTCCTTCTTGAGGTTTCATTTCTAATGTGATTACACGTTTCGCAATATCTGCTGCATTATTTCCATTTGCCCAGTTTGTATGCCAATGTGTATTTGTGTTATTATCTAATACAAATTTTGCAGGACCTTCATTTCCTGATGCCGGATTTAATTCACTTGCAGCTGTTACTGACATCTGCGCTATCGGATAATCACGGCTGTCATCTCCCGGAAGGATTGATTCTTCCTCGTCAAGTCTGATTTCGAATCTGTTCCTTACATTGTGATCCTCTGATTCCATAATCATGCGAATCACTTTGTCTTTTACAGGTAATACAGTCAACGCTGCATTGTCTGCTGTTTTTGCTTCCACTTTACTTGCATCCGTCTCCGGTGTAGAATAGCTGCTCAATGAAAGCGCTGCTTCCGGAATTGCCTTTCCGGCAATTTTTACTTCTGCAAGTTTTGCAGTTGTATTTGTTGTAAATGTACCGACTGCTTTCTTCAACTCAATCTCTGTAATACCAACACACTGTTTGTCTGCAGGACTTACCACCTTGAATTTCACAAATGTCGCTGTCGTAGGTGCAATCTCATATGTGTATGCTTTTACACGGTTGTTTTCTGTTCCGATTGTCTCTTCTGCTTCTACCTTTGTCCAGCTTCCCTCTTTTCCAGTCTCAGAAACATAGATTTCTGTTGTTCCGGCTGCCGGGAACTGCATTGCTCCGTTATCTCTCGAGAAGTGAATTACAATCTGACCAATTCTCTGCTGTGTATCATACTCAAAGGTAATTTCCGCATCTTTGTCACCTTTTTGTGTACTGTTTTTCCAGTTGCTCCAACAATCTTCATTCGCTCCACCATCGTTATTGTCTCCAATTGTAGTGCTTCCATTTTTAATTGCATCCAATGTGTCTGACTGATTTTCTTTTTCAATATCCTGAGTCAGTTTCGCTGCTCCTGAAACGCTGTCGCCAATCTCAATTTTCTCTTCTGCCACACGAACAGTTGCTGTTACATCTAATTTACTTCCGAATACATCTGCAGTTCCGTTTACCGTCACAATCTCTCCCGGTTTTGCATATGCAGACGCATCTTTTGTCTCCCATGTCACAGGGAATGCTGCGGAAAGAATTGTTCCATCCGGCATAATAGCCTGTCTTGAAGTTGGAAGCGTTGGTTTTGTATTCTGAGAAGTTGTTGTCGAATAGTTCAACAGCGCTGCCACTTCATCAATCATATTGACTACGACAGAGACGTTGCATCCCTCTGCAGTTCCACCTGCAACAAAGCTTCCCGCTTTGTTTGTCTGATCTTCTGTAATCTGTCCCCATTTCACATCAACCTCTTTTGATGTTCCATCAGAGTAATTTGCTTTGATTTTAGCCGGAAGTACCGGTTTTTCTCCAGTCTTCACATAGAATACTCTTGAATACTCAAAGCTTTCAATATGTGTTTCTTCCGCTTCTTCGGAAGCTTTTGCTGTCACTTTCACAGTTGCAGATTCCAAATCTTTTGAACTTGCAGTCACACTGATTTCTCCTGCCTTGTCAGTTGCTTGAACAATTGCAACCAATGAACCATTGTATGCATTACGGTTATCCTCTTGATATGACTGATGATCTGCCTGCTTACCATTATCAACACCTACCAGCGTACCGCCTTTGACATCGAATTTCACATTGTTCTTTGCATTTGGAACAATATTTCCGTCTTTATCTGTCACATCTACTGTCACATATACAAGATCTTTTCCATCTGCTGTGATTTCTTTTCTGTCAGCTGTCGCTTTTAATTTCTTCGCCTCTCCTGCTGTCTTTACAACAGAACGACCTTCTGTCTTCTTGATTACTTCGCCTTTTTCATTATAAGCTACCGCTTCCAATGTACCTGCTGCATAAGGAACCTCAAATGTCATATACATGCTAGTATGTCCACTCTTACCTTTGACTGTCTGGTATGTATATCCTGCATCTGTTGTCGTTTTCTCAAACTCTTGTGTTCCAACCACTTTTCCATTTAATTTCAAATCTACTTTGGCAGCATCGGAATATACAACAACCTCTACATTTCCTTTGCCGTCTTTCATCAGACTGTCTTCATTCCAGGTTGGAAGAACATGTAATGTGTTTACATCCTCGTTCCACTGGCTTTGATAGAAATAATAGCTGTCTTTTGGAAGTCCTGCCGTATCCACAATACCGAAGTAAGAGTTTTTCGGTGATGGCCAAGAAGTTACCGCTCCAGGTCCTGTACCATTCGCAGGCGTTGGCTCTCCGAGATAGTCAAATCCAGTCCATACATATTCACCTGCTACAAAATCTCTTGTGATAACATCATACCAAGCTTCACTTGCCAATGCTCCCCAGCCAACTTTAGATTTATCGTAAGAAGTCAGTTGTTTTTCACCATCAAGTGTATTGTTCTGTTTTGTAGTATAAACACCACGGCTATTTACTGCTGACGCCGTCTCAGAACCATATAAATTCCAGTTAGGATATCTGTTGTGTAAACTATCATAGCTAGAACCATTTGAATAGTTTGTACCAGATGCTCCACCCACTTCTGTCAACTGATTAGCAATCGATATATGCTCACTAGATCCATTCTTCACAGCATTGCTTCCGATTGTGAGGATTCTTGTATCATCAACTTCTTTTGTCCAACGAATCAAATCCGGTGCTTTTTTATCATATCCACTTCCACCGGCTCCCTCTTGAATTTCATTTCCAAGAGACCACATAATAATAGCCGGATCATTCTGCCCTCTTCCGACAGTTGCTTTCAAATCGAACTCTGCCCATGTCATGCCGTCTTCTGCGCCAAGGATTTCGTTTCCTTCCTCGATTGTTTTATTAAACCATGTAGCATAGTCATTGGAGTTACCGTTTTTATGATACATCCAACCGTCAAAGAACTCCTCGATTACAATCATTCCTTTTTCATTGCAGACATCAATCAACGCAGATGCTGCCGGGTTGTGTGTCACACGGATAGAGTTACATCCCATTTCCTTCAGAATTTCCACCTGACGTTCAATAGCGCGTCTGTTCGCTTCAGCTCCTAATGCTCCCTGATCATGGTGCATACATACACCTTTCAGTTTCACATTTTTGCCGTTTAATGAAAATCCTTTTTCTGTATCAAATGAGAAATATCTAAATCCATATTCTGTCTCATATGTGTCTACTACATCCTCTCCAACCTTCACTTCTGTGCGGACTGTATAGAGATTCGGGCTTTCCGGGCTCCACATTTTCGCGTCTTTCACGTTCATTGTAGCTTCCACGTCAACGCTCTGCCCTGCTGCCACTGTCTTACTTTCTGTAGTAACCTCTCCTACTTTTGTATCTTTTCCTTTTTCAAACATTGTATGAGTCACTGTAACTGCCTTTTCTGCATCAGACTCATTCAAAACTGTTGTCTTAATATTTGTATTTTGGTTGCCTTTAGCTAAATCCGGAGTCTCAACCTTCACTCCATTCAAATCCACATGTACTTTATCTGTTGTTGTCAAATATACACTTCTGTAGATACCACTTCCTGAATACCAACGGCTGGATGGTGTCTTGTGATCTACTTTTACTGCGATTGTGTTGACCTCTCCAACCTTCACATAATCTGTGATATCAAACGAAAATGGTGTATATCCATATGGATGCGTACCTACCTCATGACCATTTACATAAACGGTTGCATTCATATAAACGCCATCAAAATCAAGTCTTACCTCTTTTCCTTCCATTGCTTTATCGAGCGTAAAGTTCTTGCGATACCATCCTGTTCCGCCTAAAAGATAAGCACTCTCAGCTTCTCCTGACTGTGTGTATTCCTGCTCGATACTGTAATCGTGAGGCAATGACAATTGTCTCCACTGTGAGTCATCAAACGTCGGCTGTTCCGCACCTGATGCATCACCAAAATAAAATCTCCAGTTGTCATCAAAATTCTGAGAACGTTCTGTCTTGCTTCCATACTGGTTCACATAAACAGTTTCTTTTTCAGAACTCATCTGTGTGTTCGAATCCGAACGCATAACAGCTGATTGGTCCGCTGCAAATACAGCAGTAGGGAGTCCCATACCCTGAACTGTGAGCATTGTCGCCATAGCAACTGCTCCAATACGTGATATTTTCCTTTTCTTCATTTTCTTCTTCCTTTCCTGCCCTTCGGCATAACATATAGATACGAATTGATATCTTTTTTAATTATAGTACCTTTTAACCGTCAGTGTCAATTTCAAAAACCGCTTTCTTGTATCTTTTAACCAAACAAACCGTTCCCTCTCTTCTTTTTATAGTAAACTATAACCATCACATATCGACCAACCAAAACATAAAAAAGAGAGCCGCAAATACTTAACGTATCCACCGCTCTCTTTTTCACAAATTTCAAACATTCAAATCAATGTTCCATTGTTTTATTTTTTTCTTTTTTTGCTAATAATCACACCAACAATCACTCCGATTGCAAGAACTGCTACGACAACAATTCCCACAATTGCACCTGTCGACATATTATCACCTGTTTTTGCAGGTTTCTGCTGTGGCTTTTGCCCTGGTTTTTCTTCCGGTTTTGGATCAGGTGTTGCTGTTCCAGCTTTTTCCAATCCTTCAACCGCCTTAGCTACCGCATCAACTGCTGCTTGAAGATCTTCTTTTGAAATATCTTCATCAGCAAGCGCCGCTTTTAAGTCATCCATAGCCTCAGCATAAACCTTCCAGCTGTCTGCTGTGTAATCGTCTTTTTCATAATATGCGAGACAGTCATCATAGTATTTCTGTGCTGCAGCTTTATCGACATTTTCCGGAACAGACGGCTCTTCTTTTTCGACCAAAGCTTCCTGAGCAGCTTTCAGCGCTTTACATGCCTCATCTACTTCTGCCTGTGTTGCATCTGCGTTTCTGCTTACAGTGTAAGCATCTGCCAACTCCTGCGCAAATACTTTCCAGCTGTCTGCTGTATAGTCATCCTTATTCAAAGCTTCTGCCGCTTTAATCGTTTTATCAAGCTCTGTCTTATTTGCTTTCTTCACAAGTGCTTCCATAGCTTCATTCAATCCATCTGTTGCCGCTTTCACAGAAGCCTGTGATACATTTTCATCTTTTTGAACTGCTGCTGCAGCTTCCAACGCTTTTTCAAATGCTTCCCATGAACCTGTAGTGTAATCAGCTTCATTTAATTTACCAGCCGCTTCCATCGCTTTGTTCAATTCTGTCTTATCTGCTTTCTTCACAAGCGCACCCTTTGCTGCTTCTAACGCTGCAAGTGCTTCATTTACATCTGTCTGTGTCGCTTTTTCATCTTTTTCAACTGCTTTTGCAGCGTCCAATGCTTCTTTAAATGCTTTCCAGCTGTTTGGTGTAAACTCTGCTTCCTTCATTTCACCTGCCGCTTCGATAGCTTCCTGTAAAGCTGTCTTATCTACTTTTTCAGGCTCCTCACCTTTTGCTACACGAACACGAAGCTCTGCAATTGCCATATCGGACGTCTTCACTTCACCGTTAGACATTGTCTCAACACCTGTGATACGCACATATTTTGCTTCTGTTGGCTCTGTAAAGTCTGCTGTCAGCCATCCATCTTTTGGCTCCCAGCTGCCTTCAGCAACTTTTGTCCACTCTTCGTTGTCCATGCTGACTTCCACTTTGTATTTGCTGATAAATCCATTTTGATCGCCCTGTGTTAAGTTCGTTCCCTCATATCTTGGGTAATAACGAAGCTGATCTAATGTAGCTGCTTCTTTCAATTCCATTGTGAACCACAGCTGGTCTGATGTAGACGCCGGGTTCCATGATGAATGCCACCATGTATTTGTTTTTCCGTCAAATGCTTTTTCCACACCGTTTCCAAGCTGTGTACTTCCTGCTGTTCCTGTAATCATTCCTACCGGATAGTCTTCTCCCGGTTTCACTTCCGGCTCTTCCGGATCCGGAGGTGTCACTTCTTTTTCAGAAACAACACGGAACTCCGCTGTTGTCATATGCAAATCTCGTCCAGCTTCTGCAATTGTATGAACACCAATCAAACGAACCTGTTTTGCCTCTACTGCTGGGAATGTTACTAACTTCCAGCCAGTTGTTGGGTTATCCCATGTGCCGCTTGCCAAATCTTCCCATTTACCGTCATCTGTCGCACGGTACTGTACTTTGTATTCTGTAACATGTCCATTATTTCCATTTCTTGGTAAATAACGGATTGCACTCACTTCTGTTGGTTCATCTAAGCTTACACCAATCCAACGCTTGTTAATATCCTGTCCTTCTGTCGTGCTCCAGTTTGTATGCCAGTATGTATTTGCTTTTCCGTCTAATACAAAATCATCTGGACCCTCATTTGTAGTTCCCGGTAAGTATTGGCTTCCTGAAATCGCCGTCAGCTTATCTACCGGATAGTCTTTGCTGTCGTCGTCCGGAGACATTGGTTTCTCCTGCTCCAAATAGATAACAAATGTATTTTTTGTTCTATGGTCTTCAGACTCTATCAAAATACGAATCTGTTTGTTATGTACCGGTAATACCGTTACTGCCGCATTATCTGCTCCAGCTGCTGTCACGGTAGCTGTTTTGTCTAATGTGTAATATGCATTTTCTGCAAGCTCTTCTGCTGTCAATGCTTTTCCATTCACTTCAAGAGAAGCAAGTTTTGCTGTTGTGTTTGTCTTATAAGAACCAACTGCTTTTTTGATTTCAATCTCCGTGATACCGGTACATGGCTTGTGACCAGTCGTCAATACCTCATCACTGTTTGTAACTGCAACCTTGAACAATGTAGCTCCAACCGGATTGAACTTATATGTATATGCTTTCACACGACCATTCTCTTCTCCAATTGTTTCTTCTGCTACAACTTCCTGCCAGTCATCACCGTCATTTGCTTTCACATAAAGCTTTGTTGTTCCTGCCTTTGGATAACGTGCAGATGCACTGTCTTTAAAGAAATGAACTGTCACTTCTCCAATTACTTGTTGTGTAGCATATTGGAATGTAATTTCCGCAGTGTTATCTCCGGCTTGAGAATTTTTATAATTACTCCACGCTGTTGGATTTGGTCCGCCGCTTGTGTTGTCTGCAATTGCAGTTTTTCCATCCCAAACTGCATCCAGCGTATCGGACTGCTTATCTTCTTCAATATCCTGTGTCAGCTGAGAAGGATTATCTACTGACCCAACAATCTCATACGTCTCTTCTTGTACACGAATTGATGCTGTAACTTCCATTGCAGTTCCCAAAACATTCGACGTACCATTAACTGTAACAATTCCAGGCTCATCATATTTAGTCTTGTCTACTTTTTCCCAAGTTACAGGAAATGATACATTTAAGACTGTTCCATCCTGTGCAATTGCAGGTCGTGTTGTCGGAAGATTCGGTTCCGTTCCCTTCGGTGTTGTTGCAGAATAATTCATTAAACCACCTAATTGGTCAATGACATTTACTGTAACAGAAACTTTATATTTTCCATCTACGAGACCATTCACAACAAAGCTTCCTGTTGTCTCCTTAATTTCATCCCATTTTACCGGTAAGTCTTTCTCTGTTCCGTCTTTAAAACGAGTTTTGATTGTCTCCGGCAATTGTACTTCACTGCCTGCTTTTACATAATAGTGTTTTGACATGTAGAAGCTGTCCACCTGAGTTTTATCTACAGTTCCGTCTTCCACCTCTGTTGTCGTAATCTCAACAGTATCCAACGTCAATCCGTCAGCTTCTGCTTTTACCGTAATCTTTCCTGCATCTTTTGTTGATTGCACGATTGCAACAAGAGAACCATTGTACGCATCACGGTTGTCATCCTGATATGACTGATGGTCTGCCTGTTTTCCGTTGTCCACACCAACTAAAGTACCTGCGCCTTCCACAGTAAATCTCACGTTGTTGTCTGCATCTGGCACAATATTTCCATTTGCGTCTGTTACATCCACCGTGATATAAGAAAGATCTTTTCCATCTGCCTTAATACTGTTGCGGTCTACTGTTGCATCTAATTTAGTCGCTTTATCAGTTGTCGTCACTGAAGAACGTCCCTGTGTATTTTTAATCTCATTTCCATCTTTATCATAGGCAACTGCTTTTAATGTTCCTTTCTCATATGGAACACTAAATGTCATATACATGCTTTCATGTCCAGTTTTACCCTTGACTGTTTGATACTTATAGCCCGCTCCTGTTGTATGTTCTTCAAATGTCTGCTCAGCAATTTCACTATCATTCAAAAACAATTTCACTTTTGCCGCATCTGAATAGACAACAACCTCAACATTGCCTTTTTCATCTTTCATAAGGCTGTCTTCATTCCAAGTCGGAAGAACATGCAATGTATTTACTTCATCATTCCACTGACTCTGATAGAAATAATAGCTGTCTTTTGGCAATCCTGCTGTATCCACGATACCGAAATAAGAGTTTTTCGGAGATGGCCATGAAGTTGCAGCTCCTGCATTGATTTTATTTGCCGGTGTCGGTTCTCCAATATAGTCAAATCCAGTCCACACATACTCGCCGGCAACAAAGTCTCTTGTGATTACATCATACCAAGCTTCACTTGCCAAAGCTCCCCAATTTACCTTTGATTTGTCATACGAGGTAAGCTGTTTATCCTGATCCAATGCTGCATTCGCTTTTGTAGTATATACTCCACGACTATTTACAGCAGATGCTGTCTCAGAACCATATAAGAACCATTCCGGATATGTACTGTGTAACGCATCATAATTTGATCCGCCAGAATAGTTTGTTCCTGACATACCGCCAATCTTTGTCAAATCGTTCGCAATCTTAATATGCTCATTATCTGCTTGCCCAATAGCGCCTTTCACTCGGTTGCTTCCGATTGTCAATGGTTTAGATGTATCTATCTCTTGCGCCCATTTGATCAGATTCTTTGAAATCTCGTAATAACCACCTTCGCTGGCACCTTCGCTGATTTCATTACCAAGTGACCACATGATAATAGACGGATCATTTTTCCCCTGATTTAATGTCGATTTCAAATCAAACTCAGCCCATGTCATATCTGATTTGCCATCTAAGATTTTATTTTCATCTCCAATTGTTTGATTAAACCACTTCGCATAATCATTCACATTACCATTCTTAGCCTTGTGCCATCCATCAAACAATTCATTAATAACTAAGATACCTTTTTCGTTACATACTTCAATTAGCTCTTCTGCCGCTGGGTTATGTGTCACACGGATAGAATTACATCCCATCTCCTGCAGAATCTCTACCTGACGCTCAATTGCACGTTTCTGCGCTTCTGCACCGAGCGCTCCCTGATCGTGGTGCATACATACACCCTGTAATTTTACCTTTTCTCCATTGAGAGAAAATCCTGTCTTCGTATCAAGTTCTGTATAACGGAAACCGTAATCTGTGTCATAAGTGTCAACTACTTTATCATTCACTTTCACTTCTGTTGTCACTGTATAGAGATGTGCATTCTTTTCGCCAAGCCCCCATAATTTCGGCTGATTTACTTTTAAATTCGCCTTAATGTCAGCTGTCTTTCCTGCTTCCACAGACTGTCTCTCTGTAGTCACTGTCGCAACTGCATCTTTTTTCCCTTTTTCACGCAAAGTGTGAACAAGTATAATCTCTTTTGCCTCTTTTTCTTCATTTGCAACCGTTGTCACAATGTCCATATTGACATCGCCATCTTTTTCTTTTGCAAGATTCGGCGTCGCAATCTTTGTTCCGTTCAAATCCACATGAACTTTATCCATCACAGTAAGATCCACACTGCGATAAATACCACTTCCCGAATACCAACGGCTTGAAGGTGTCTGATGATCCACTTTCACAGTGATCACATTCTCTTCTCCTGCTTTCACATAGTCTGTGATATCAAAAGAAAATGGAGTGTATCCGTAAGGATGTGTACCTAACTGAGTTCCATTTACCCATACGGTCGCATTCATATAAACGCCGCCAAAGTCAAGTCGGATTTCCTTATCTTTCATATCCTCTGTTAATGTAAAATGCTTTCGATACCAGCCTGTACCGCCCGGAAGATATCCGCTTTCTGCTTCTCCTGACTGTGTATACTCCTGCTCGATGCTGTAGTCATGAGGAACTGATACTGTTCTCCAAGCAGAATCATCAAAATTAACAGCTTCTGCTCCATCCGCATCTCCTAAATAAAACTTCCAGTTCGCATCGAAATCATGAACTCTTTTTGATGTGTCGTATGTGTTGACATACACAACTTCTTTATCCGAGCTCATCTGTGTGTTCGAATCTGTGCGAACCTGAACCTGCCCTGATGCATTTACAGACAATCCCTGCAATGTCATCATTGTTGCCAGTGAAAAAGCAACCAGTCTTTGCACCTGTTTCTTCTTCATAACACTTCTCCTTTTCATATTTTGGTATAACATGTACTAATGTGAATAGATACATTTTATGATTATAGTCTATTTCCACTACTCATGTCAATTCTAGCACAATATTTTTTCGTATTTTTCAACCAAATTTCAAAATACTTTCAGCAATTTTATCATCAACTATCACTATGTTTTTTCTTTTCCTCTTGACAAGAGGTGTATACTGAAACTGTAACAAGGAAATACACTTAACAAAACCTCTTTGCAATATGAACTACAAAGTTGAAGGCTTGCTAAGTACGATTCAGTAATTGGAGGAAAAGGTAAATGAATACTTTAAAAGCTGAAACACGTAACATGTCACTCAAAGCCAAAGCACTTAGAAAAGAAGGATTTGTGACCGGATGTATTTTCGGCCGTGAATTGGAAAAATCCATTCCTTTGAAAATGGAAAAGAGCGAAGTCGAACGACTCCTGAAATCCGAAGGGAAAGGTGGAAGAGTCCTGCTTCAACTGGAAGGCAAAACTTATGACGCCCTCATTAAAGAAGTAGATTACAATCCACTGAAAGGTTTCGTGGAAGAAATCGATTTTCAGGCACTTGTAAGCTCTGAAAAGGTACATTCTTCTGCTGAAATCCATCTTCTCAATGAGAGTAAGCTTGTCGCAGGAATCCCACAGCAGATGCTGCATGAAATCAATTACAAGGCTCTTCCTGCATCTTTAGTTGAAAAAATCGAACTTGACGTTGGAGACTTAAAAATCGGAGATACCATTCGAGTAAAAGACCTCGTAATTGCCAAAGATGAAAATATAGATTTGATAACAGATTTAGATTCCACCGTTGTCACTGTGACAGAACCGCGTGTAAGTACAGATGTCACATCAGAGACGGAAGAGGCAGCCGAATAGGCTGCCTTTTATACTGCTTATGATTGTCTGTGCATCTGCGCATGCTCTTTTGAAATCTCTTCATAGAGCCTTGGAACTGTCCACGTTTTATTTGTCTCTGTCAGAATCGCCTTATAATCCACTCGCTTCACTCCATTTTTTCTCATCATAGAAAGAATCTGGTCCAGCCTTTGATTCGATATTCCAGCGAATACCATCATCTCTTTCTCTAACTCTTCCCCCTCATAGCACTCCGGCGCAGCTTCCATATTCTTCATTCCCGCAAGGAAACCGATTTGCTGCAAATACTCTTTCTTTTCTACCTTCTTCATTCGAATTTTCAGCGTAAATAAAATCATTTTCAAATCACGCAGCTGCTTTTCATCTTGAAAATTAATCAACAATACTGTCTCTCGCATAATCATACCACTCCTCTGTCTCTTCTTTGTTTTCACTATTCAAAAATACAATCATATCTTCTAATTGAATCTCTATAATCGGAGTTTCTTCCTTATATAAAAACATCATACATTTTCCGGTTTCTTTTCCTCTGAAATGCCCTATCAGAAATTTTTCTGTATCTCCTCCATTGCTTCTGTAAAAATTATCTTCCGGCATCTCATCAAGCAGTTTCACAGAAAGAATTTGCTCCGATTGAATCTGGCAGTCATAGGAAGCTGCCCGTATATCCATCTTACCACCTGCCATGCAGACTGTCACCTCCGTAGTAGCAAACTCTACTAAAATAGCCACAACCCATATAACACACCCTATGAGTACAGCGCTAATTACCGCTGTGAAGATTTTCGCCGAGTTCTTCGCCATGTTCATCGAATAATTCATACCACACATGCGGTCTTGAACAAACAGCCTTTTGTCATACGGGTTGCTGTACCAGCCATTGATTTTTCATCATACAGACAGAAACATACAACCATGCTGACGTATTTACCGCAGCGCACACAAGCAGGCAGATTGTCCAAGTCCGTTTTATCAACTGATTTAAAGTCATGTTCACCTGACTTTTTTTGCTGTATACAACATTTGGTCTGCACGCAATCCACCAGTGCAAGCCAAAGAAACACACATTCACACCAAGTGCACTCCCAAACAACACATAGGCGATGTTCTCCTCTCTCAGGTATGCTTTCATCTCAGGAAACAACATAACCGCACAAGTCAGGAAAAAAAGTACAAGATACCACTTTTTTGACAGTGGCATTTTGTCCGCATGAGCAGACACTTCCGTATCCACATAAATAATCTGTTTTGCCGATTCCATAACCCATCCATTTTCCACCTTCAGATTATACATCCTTCGGTGTGTCCCATAGACAATCCAATAGAGACCGACAATATATTCCGTGAGCCAAACAGTCCAGACAATCATAAAAATCCCAATGCCAGCAAATGTCACCCCACACACCAATATCCCTAGAATCATGTTCCATCGCTGAAATTTTTTGTACTTCTTTTTATATGTCTCTGCCATGTCCCGCACTGTTTTCTCATCCACTTTTTCTTTTGGAATGTGCACGCCAAAAAGCATTCCCCCACTATACTCTTCTTTTCCCGCGTATGCAAGCATACAGATTCCAACAACCATGATATCCGTAAACAGAAAAATAACTAACATGAGAATTGCCACTTCCATAATCATACCTCCTCCATCATCATCGGATGCATCCTCTGAAACATTTTCATGCAAACCTTTAGAAACTCATCCTCACTCATTCCTTTTATGCTTGCTTCTGCCGAAAGTAGCTCTAACTCAGACTCCAATTTCTCCCGAAAACAATCCTGAGTCTCCCTTATCGGGCAAACAATCGCACCCTTTCTCCGGTCAATTTCGATAAATCCTTCTAGCTTTAACAACTGATAAGTCTTATTGACTGTCATCACGTTCACTCCTGCATCCTGTGCAAGCTGACGGACTGTCGGAAGCCGCTCCCCTACTGCCAGTTCGCCCTTCCCAATCCCTGTTACAATCTGATTCCGCAGCTGCACATAGATTGGAACCTCGCTTCCCATATCCAATGACAAAATCATATAATCACCTCTTATCCCAAATTAAGTATTATTTATTATAATACAAGCAATGCTTAATTACAATAAATTAGGACGTAATAAAATATAAATTTACTACATCCCAATCCTCAACAGCAGTATCTGCTATTTTACATATTTTTTCTTCATCTCTTCTACTTTTGTATTATATGCCTCATTTTGTTTCTGCTGAAGCAAAGTTCTTCTGATTGTCTCTTTCACTTCTTCCAATGACGCAACTATAGCTTCATTTTTCTTTTCAACTTTAATCAAGTGGTATCCAAACTGTGTCTTTACAGGTCCCACTACATGTCCAATTTCTGCTGCAAATGCCGCATCTTCGAATTCTTTTACCATCTGTCCTCGTCCGAATTCTCCAAGGTCTCCGCCTTTCGCTCCTGATGGACATGTTGAAAATTCTTTCGCCGCTGTCTCAAATTCTTTTTCACCAGTTGTGATAGATTCTAAAATAGAGTTACATTTTTCTTCGGAATCTGTCAAAATATGTTTGGCACTGACAGTGTCTCCTTTTGTGAAGTGTTGTTTGTTCGCCTCATAGTAAGCTTCGATTTCTTCTTCCGATACCACAACATCTTTCAAAGTCTCTCTCATAGCCATCTGTGCAAGGATATCTCTTCTTGCATTTTCCACCAGTTTTTTGAACTCTTCCGTTTCCTCTAACTTCATCTCTTCGCCATTTTTCGCAAACATATGTAATGCAATCAATTGTTCCAAGCACTGTTCTCTGAACTGTGGGTTGGAAAGATACGGTTGCTGCTCTCTTGGCACCCCCTGTAAAAACGCATCAAACTCTGCCTGTGTAATCTCTTCTCCTGCTACTACTGCTAAAACTTCCTGACTCATATTATTTTCTCCTTATTTTCATAATTATCGGCTGCTAAACCGCTTTTCTCTGATGATACTATATTTCACTCATTCTTTGCAAGACACCCTGCTACTTTACCCCTGCTTTTTTACAAATATCTTCCAGACAGCATCTCTCGCAGTGCGGCTTCGTCCTTGCGGTACAGACATCACGCCCGTGATAGACAAGTCTGTGGCAGAAATCGCTCCCCTCCTGCGGCGGAATAATTTTCCACAATTCCATCTCTACTTTTTTCGGTTCTTTCAAATCTTTGACAAGCCCGATGCGATTTACAAGACGAATACAATGTGTGTCTGTCACAATCGCCGGCTCCCCGAATACGTCACCCATAATCAGGTTCGCGCTTTTTCTTCCGACGCCCGGCAATTTTAATAACTCTTCAAACGTATTCGGAATTCCTCCATCATATTCATCGCGCAAAATCTTCATACACGCACTGATATCCCGCGCTTTGCTCTTGCCTAATCCACACGGTCTTACAATTTCTTCAATCTTATCCACATCTGCAGCCGCCAATGCGTTCACATCCGGGTATTTCTCGTATAATTTTCCCACAACGATATTAACTCTCTCATCGGTACACTGCGCTGCCAGCCTGACACCGACAAGCAGCTTCCACGCTTCATCATAGTCAAGTGTGCAGTCTGCATCCGGATATTCCTTTTTCAAACGTTCTATTACTTCCAAGGCTAATTCCTTTTTTCTCATGTTTCTTCCCTTTCAATCTGTCCTATTCTTCCTAATCCGCGAAAAAATCCACAGTTTTTTCCTATTTTAACATGTTTTCCACATTTTGATACCATGAATTGCACACGAAATACAAAATCTTCAAATTCCAACATCGATACGGTAAATGGATGTTCTTCCGTGACAGTAATCTGCATCTGTTTCTTATAGTATTCCGGATACATTCCCTCAAATCCATCTTCAAGCATTTTCGCATGAATTTCTTTTCGTTTTCTTCGAATCTCCTCATTCAGTCGCGCACCATAATCTCGTTCCGGATACATTTCCGATGCAGACTGAACTTCCTGCCAGATTGTCTCATAAAGCCTCTGCCTTTTCGGGTTCAAAAGTCTCATAGCCAACATTTTTTCTAATATTCGATTCGGAAAATACCGATACAATTTAACGAGCCACAAATACCTCGTATCTTTTGCCTTTTTTGCCAGCCTTTCCATGCAAGTAACCCCTTCATAGGTCGCCGGATATTTTTCCTCCAGTGACTCATGAATCGGTGACCACATGCGAAATAGCGGAAATTCAACTAACCTCAGCAACTCTTTTTCGCTCTCATTGCAATATGCTTCGCCTAGATAGTCGTATTTTTCATAAATTGTTCCTATTATATAAACAAGCTGCCGCCACTGCTCCTGTCCTTTCACCCAGAAATGTCCTATCCTATGATACTGAAAGCACTGTATGCGCTCTTCAATCTCGCTAAAATAAAGCGTGAAAGCATTCTCCTCACCTTGTCTTACACTCAACACATACCTGTCTTTTTCAACCGCAAGCTTCGCTGTCACTTCAAGCGTATCATCATTCAGATAATTTCCAATCATTTGACCGTTTTTCAAAATGAGATAATTCTCCACTGCGTCGTTCATCATATAAGGAATCAGATACTCTTCACCGACACACAGCTCAAACACCTGATATTCAAAAACTTCTGCTAACTTTTCAAATGCAGATGAGATACCATCTTCTACGCCGGAAAAATATGTGTAGTCTAAATCCATCTTGTTTCCACTTCTCTTTTCAATTCGCAAAACTTTCCACTTCGCCACCTTCTACCGCCAAATCAATATCACTTGTTCTCTTAAAGTCGCCTCTTGCTCGTGAACCAAACAAAATCACTTTTTGAATATGATATTTCTCTGCCAAATCACAAATTTCTCTCAAAACTTCTCCGTCAATTCCTGTTTCTTCCATATCTGCACCTCTATTTTTCATTAAAACCAGTCACCCCAATATTACCATAACGTTGTAAATTTTTCTACCTTAAGTACAGCAAAATGCCCGGACCGTTTCACCTCGTCCGAGCATTTTCATTCACTCAACTAACAACTCTCTCATGTTAGATTTTCATTATCCCACGCATGCATTTTGAAGAATTTCATTCAACGCACTTTTGCTGCTTGTATGGCAGCGCACGATTTCTGCATTACATTTTTCCGCCTCGGTAATCGCGCATTTTACCATCTTGTGCGACACTGTGTTGGTAAACAGAATCAGTAAATCCGGACTTCCGATCTGCTCACTTAAGTTTGCCGACATCTGCGTAAATATTTTCGCTTTGCATTTATACCCTTTACATATTTTTTTATACTGACAGACCATACGGTCATGTCCGCCAACAATCACAACACTCATAGAAATCTCCTTTCTTTTCAGAAGAGGACGTCGTCACCTCTTGCGACGCCCTGTTTTCCCTCTATTGCACAAGCTGCTTTCCAAGTTCTTCACACGCGGCAAGCACTTCATCATCCGGTGCTTCCTGACAGATCAAACCTTCTCCGTTTACAATCTCTGCTCCTGCATTCTGCATACGCTCTACCCAGTCACGCATCCATTCTCCGTCTCCCCAGCCGTAGGAACCAAACAACGCGATTTTCTTGCCTGCCGCAAAGCTTTCTACTGCTTCGACAAACGGTTCCATCTCAGCTTCCTCAAGCACTTCTGCTCCCATTGCCGGGCAGCCAAGAGCGAACACCTTCTCATCTTTCAAAGCATCCGGAGAAATTGCGCTAACTTCAGATACAACTGCTTCTCCTCCTGCCTGTGTGATTCCTTTTCCGATTGCCTCAGCCATCTCTTCTGTGTTACCTGTCTGTGACCAATATACAACATTGATTCTGCTCATCTTTCATACCTCCTATACCACCGCTGTCTGCAGTATATTTTCATTATAATATCCTATAATTTCTTCCATACTGACACCGCTTGAAACAAGCCGGATGAGCATCTCTTTTGCCATCTCAAACTGCTTGAAAATCTCAAGTTTTTTTGCGACGTCTGCATAAACTTTCCAATATCCGGAATACAGAGAATTCTTTCCTCCATGCACCATAAAACCAGTCACATCTTCCACCGGATACCCTAAAAGCAGCCCCATCTCATGCGGAAATATTTTTGAACCATTCATATATGCCCGATAGCGCATCTGAAAAATACTGAGGATTCTTCCAAGCTGGATTTCGACATACCCTTCTTCGCGGAGTACCTCGCTTACATCCTCTCTCTCCAAAAATTTCTCCAATTGATTTCTGCGGAACAAAAGAAGCGTGATCTTCTTTTCATTCTGTAAAAGACGATAGCAAGAAATACCTGTTCTTTTTAAAATTGCCCGCACTAATTTTTCATCTTCATTTGAAACAATCAACATATTAGAAATTTTTAATCCTGTGATAAGCGGCGCACATTGTAATGCCAATTGCGTCTCGATATTTTTCAAATCCATTCCCTGAACGATTTCAAATATTTCTCTGCTCATATTTCCTCCTTGAGTTAGTTATTTCTAACCTGTGTTTATAATATCTAATTTTATCCTATAAGTCAAGACAAATTATCAATAAAATTGTTCAATAACGCATTGACACGTTTTGCATTCAGTTCTATACTATATTTTGTTTACAAGTAAACTATTTTGAAATCGGAGGTGGATATGAGACAAACCGTGGAAGAGATGCTCGGATACTTTAATCAAATTCGCCGAGTATATGCAAATGAATTGAATTTGAAATTTACAAATGAGAATTTTTCTCCAAATGAAATTTCCATCCTGATTCTTCTTTCCAATAATCCCTCCATCAATACAAGCAGTCAGTTATGTACGATTCTCGGCGTATCCAAAGGGCTGATCAGCAGGAGTATTGATGCATTAGTTGAGAAAGGATACATTATTTGTGCAAAAGATGACGCTGATAAACGTATCCAGCGACTTTCATTTTCTCCTCAGGCAGCTCCTGTCATTCAAAAGCTGAACGAGGAACTCACAAAGATGAACAATGAAGTTTTACAAGGTATTTCCAAAGAAGAACTTCAACAGGTTGAAACTACAATGACGAAAATTTTGACACGTTTTAAAGAAAGGAATGAAACACAACATGAAAAAAACAATGTCTAGAGAAGTAGACTTAGGGAATGAACCGGTCCGACATCTTTTACTTGTTCTGGCAGTTCCGGCTATTACTTCCCAAGTAGTCAACGCACTTTACAATATGGTTGACCGTATGTATATCGGACACATTCCGGAAGTTGGTTCCACTGCACTTACAGGGGTCGGTGTCTGTTTCCCGATTATTATGATCATCTCCGCATTCGCTTATCTGATGGGAATGGGCGGTGCGCCAAGAGCCAGTATCTACATGGGAAAAAAAGACAATGACACTGCCGAAAAGATTTTGGGAAACAGTTTTTCGGCGCTGGTCATTGCCTCCATTATTCTAACGGTCACTGTGCTGGTTTTTCAAGAACCGCTGCTTTATTTATTTGGCGCCAGTAAAAATACAATTTCCTACGCCAAAAGTTATATGACAATCTATGCTATCGGTACGATTTTTGTACAGCTTACTTTAGGAATGAATGCCTTTATCTCCGCACAGGGATTTTCTACGATTAGTATGATGACAGTCATTATCGGCGCTGTCACAAATATTATTTTGGACCCTATTTTCATCTTCGGTTTCAACATGGGTGTACAAGGCGCTGCTGTCGCCACCATTCTCTCACAGGCGCTAAGCGCTGTCTGGGCGCTGAAATTCTTATGTGGCAAAAAGACGATTCTTCGTATCAAGAAGAAAAATTTAAAGATAAAAGCTTCTGTCTTTTTACCTTGCGCAGCGCTCGGAATTGCTCCATTTGCAATGCAGGCTACTGAAAGTGTGCTTGTTCTTTGCTTTAATTCTTCTCTGCTGAAATACGGAGGTGACCTGGCAGTCGGCGCCATGACGATTTTATCGAGCATCATGCAGTTTGCAATGCTTCCACTGCAGGGAATCACTCAGGGTGGTCAACCGATTATCAGCTATAATTATGGTGCGAAGAAAATAGACCGAATCAAGCAGGCATTCAAACTGCAGACCATCTCGTGTGTTGTCTATGCCACAATCATTTGGCTCATTGCCGAGTTTGCGCCGTCGATATTTGTATCTATATTCACAAGCGATACGCAGTTGGCAGAATTGTCACAATGGGCGCTTCGCATTTAT
>OLOL01000340.1_pt1 | contig 50069 bp, 29 predicted proteins | sample 1673081 | NCBI WGS metagenome assembly OLOL01 (sample SAMEA3136753, study PRJEB25190) | human gut metagenome
CGACGTGTTCGCCCGCAGGATCGTCGGATGGGCGTGCGCCACCACCATGGACACCGGGGAGCTGCCGCTGCAGGCGCTGGAACAGGCGATGTCATGGGCCGCCTCGCATGGCGGCACGGACGGTCTCGTGCACCATTCCGACCATGGCGCGCAGTACATCAGCCTCGTGTGCACCACCAGGGTCGGGGAATTCGGCATGCTTCCCTCGGCCGGCACGGTCGGCGACTCGTACGACAACGCCATGGCCGAGAGCGCCGACGGCGCGTACAAGACCGAGCTCGTCTGGCGACGCAAGCCCTTCCGGGATTTGAGGGACCTGGAATTGGCGACGTTCCGGTGGGTCTCGTGGTGGAACTCGAAGCGTCTGCACCGGTCCTTGGGCTACAGGACACCGGGACGGACCGAAACCGAGTATTATGCAAACCAAGCGGCGCAAGCCGCCCCACTATAAGGGCGGAACAAAAATCAGGCCATATCAATTTGCAAGGTCTCGGAAGATCGCTGGACTGTGGGGCTGTCGTGCTGTGTGTCTGCCGCATGGCCGTCAGGCATGAGGCGTTGAAGTGTGATGTCTTCCCAATCCACGCGGATTTCTTCATGGCCGTGTACAGATACGGAAAGGTGTATGCCCTGTTGTGACTCGAGTCGGGATTCCAGGGAAATCGGCCGAGACTAGGTGATGAACGTCATGTGCGAATTGAGGATTAAGGGCGTCGGGCGCGGAAGGATGCCGGTGATGGCGAAGCCCGCGAAGGGCACGGGAGACAGACTCGGCCTGGTAGACAGGAGATTCGAAGCATACGCGCCGAACTGTCTACATCGCGTACGGGCGCGTGACAGACGGGTGCTTCGGTTACATGACGTTCGTCACCGATGTGTTTGCCCGCAGGATTGTCGGCTGGGCGTACGCCACGCCACGACTATGGGAGCTGAGGAGTTGCCGCCGTGGGCGCTGGAGCAAGGTCATCGGCTGGGCTGCGTCCCGCGGCGGAACGGACGGACTAATCCACCGCAGCGATCATGATGCGCGGTGCATCAGTGCAGTGTACGCCACTAGGATGTGAATCAGGCATGCTCCCGTCGATTGGCATGGCTGGCGACTCCTTAACGTCATGGACGAGTTCAATGGAGCTTACGAGACCAAGCTGATCTGGCGGTGCAGATCCTTCCAAGATTTGACCGATTTGGAATTGGCGACGTTCGATGGGTCTCGTGGGTGGGACTCGGAGCGCCTGTACAGTCCTTGGGCTACAGGACGTTGGAACAGACTGAAACCGAGTATTGTCAACATCAAACGGTGCAAACTGCCTCACTATGAAGGTGGGACGAAAATTGTCATATCAAGGGATGGAACGACCTCATGAGGGAAGTGCTCACCATCTTGGTGATTGGGACTCTTTATTGGGGCGGTAATGAAATCAGCGACGAGTCCAGTAAAATGCCACCAGCCTCATGGAGCCAAAATCTTCGAACATCATACGGATTACTTGGAACTTGTTCGAAGCTGGACTTGATTGTATGACCTCCGAAAAGTTACCGAATCGCCAGACGTGACACCCAACTGTTTGGATTGACGAGCCTGTGGAATCGCCATGTGTGAGTGTTCCGACGGACGGAAGAAGTGTGCTTACGCCGCACTATGTGCGGGTTCGTGGCCAAGCATCCAAGCAGGTAGCGCCAATCTTTTTATCATTATCGGGCCATTTGTAGTTTCTGCTGGGTGCTGCTTAGATATCAGCTGAATCGACTGATCTGAAATCCAGTTGATTGTTTTTCCAATCAGATGCTTTGCCCCACAGCAGTTCGAACCAGCGTCCGCGCCGCCGGTCGAAGGTGGCGGCGAACAGTGCCTGGCGGATGAAGTCGAGCAGGGTGCCGGCCACGTAGATCGCCAGCAGGATGCCGAGAATCTGTAGGATTGCCAATGGTTGTTGGTAGAGGTTCTTCAGGTTGAATAGCCGGACCCAGAGTAGTTTCTCGGAGGCGGCGTAGTCGGTGATGAGGTACACGGCGAACGCGGATTGCGCGATCCGGTTGATGATGCGGTTGTGGAAAGTGACGCTGTCGAACAGCAGGAACATACCGAGGCCAATCATGATGGCAGGTAACTTCCAACTGCCGGTAATGTATATTTTCATGTTGTGGCCGAGTAATGATAATGCTATGGACGCGCATGTGTAGAGCAGGAAGAAGCCGAGTCCGATGCCGATCGTCAGCCAGGTTCTCTTGGTGGAGAGCGGTTTCATGTACCACTTGTAGGCGGAGATGAGGATGAACAGGTAGATGAATCCGAATACGCCGGTCAGGGCGGAATCTCCTAGGGTCTTGGGGATGAAGCTGGTCAGTCCCCAGATGACTAGCACGGTCACGGCAAGCGCCAGGTGGTATTCGCGTCCGAGCGCCTTCAGTCCTTTGGAGAGGAAGGGGAGCAGTGCCAGGAAGATGGCGTAGGCGGTGGCGTACCACCACAGGCTCATGCTCAACGGCATGACGCTTTTCACCATGGTCTTCATGCCGAGGTCGGTCCGGTCGAACACGAGGTAGAACGCCACGAGGATGAGGCTCCAGAACAGGAGTTCGCGTTCCATGATCCATACGCGTCTGAGGTTGGCTTTGATGGTCTGCTCCTTGTCGAGGAAGAACCATGCGGAGATGGAGAAGAAGATGACGACGCCGACCTTGCCGCCGCCGGCCATGACGAGTTGGAAGAAGATACGTTCCGGTCCCAGGGGGAGTTTCAGCACGTCATAGCCGTTATGGACGATGAAGTGGTGCATGAGGATCATGAACATCGCGATGATGCGCAACAGTTCGATGCTGGAGTTCCGCCCTTTGCCTTTTGGTGTTCTGGAGTGTGCCGGCGCGGCGTGTCTGACGTGTACGCCGCTGCCGCTCGTGCTTGTGCTCTGGCTGTTTTCGTCCATCATACTTCTTTCTCCTGGTCCGTCTCTCTCCCGAAAATTCTACGGGGGTGGGATGACTGCGTGAGAGAAGTGCTCCCGTTCCCAGGATTTAGAGTATTCATTTCTCGTAAGTTGTTTTAGTGGTTGGCTTGCATTGTGCAAGGTTGTAGCTCGTTAATTTAAATGCACGTCGATATGGGATTGCTTTTTCATTGTGGCAAGAAGCACTATCGTCTCAAAACGCACGAGTGATTTGTTTGACCGTGTCTCGAAGACGCGGTCTCTATTGCACTGTCTATGTTGCTTGATGGGAATCGTTTTGCCGATATGAGTGTTCGCTGTGCGTTTCACCGGCTGGGTGGGGCTTGGTTTCTGGCGTATGCCAATTTCGTGAGGAGTGATGGAATTATATTGTTGGAATGCCGAGACATTGGACATGCCGATGCGTCATATTCCGCTGAGCGCGCTGATGATGGCCGGGATCCGTGACATCCTGATCATCAGCACGCCGAAGAATCTGCCGAACTTCCAGCGGCTTCTGGGCGATGGTTCGCATTACAGGGTGCGGTTCTCGTACAAGGTGCAGCCGTCTCCGGACGGTCTGGCTCAGGCGTTCCTGCTGGGTGAGGAGTTCATCGCGGGCGAGCCGTGCGCGCTGGTGTTGGGCGACAACATCTTCTACGGCAATGGTCTGGACGCGACCCTGCGTGGCGCGGTCGCGAAGGCCGAGTCCGGCGAGGGCGCGAGCGTGTTCGGCTATTATGTCGACGATCCGGAACGGTATGGCGTGGTCGAGTTCGATGAGGATAGGAAGGCCGTGTCCATCGAGGAGAAGCCTGCGAAGCCGAAGTCGCATTACGCGGTGACCGGCCTGTACTTCTACGACGAGCACGTGGTCGAGTACGCCAAGCGGGTGAAGCCGAGCCCGCGTGGTGAGTTGGAGATCACGGATCTGAACCGCATGTATTTGGATGCGGGCATGCTGAACGTGCGTACGTTGGGGCGTGGCTACGCGTGGCTGGACACGGGTACGATGGATTCTTTGTTCGAGGCGGGGGAGTTCGTGCGTACCGTGCAGCGTGCGCAGGGTCTGCCGATCGCGATCGTGGAGGAGATCGCTTTCGAGAACGGTTGGATTACGCGCGACGAGCTCATGGAGTCCGCGGAACGCTATGGCAAGAGTCCGTACGGGCGGCATCTCAAGGGCATAGCGGACGGCGATATCATGCTAGTGCCGAATCAGAAGAACTAACAAGAGTTGATTCTTTCTGAGTGGGCGGTCTGGCTACGTTTGTCCTTTAACGTTTCTGGAATGGCTCGTATGTGGGTAATCCACGTTTGCCGTCTAGGTGTTGGTCGCGTGGATTACCCGCCAATGAATGGTCATCCATTATTTCTTCAGCGGGCTTGAGTGCTGGATGAATCGACTAGTGGCGTATACGAGTGATCGTGAATCCGGTTGGACACCTTGCTCCACAGTAGGTCGAACCAGTGCCCGCGACGCCGGTCGATGGTGACGACGAACAGTGCCTGGCGGATGAAGTCGATCAGGGTGCAGGCCGCGTAGATCGCGAGCAGTATGCCGAGTATCTGTAGGATGGCAAATGGCTGTTGGTAGAAGTTCTTCAGGTTGAATATCCGGACCCAAAGCAGTTTCCTTGAAGCAGCGTAGTCGGTGATTAGGTACACGGCGAACGCGGATTGCGCGATTCGGTTGATGGTTCGATTGTGGAAGGTGACGCGGTCGAACAATAGGAACACGCCGAAGCCGACTATGATGACGGGCAACCGCCAATCGCCGGTGATATATATTCCCATGTCGTGCCCGAGCAGCGACAATGTTATGGAGGCACAGGTGTACAACAGGAAAAAACCGAGCCCGATGCCGGTCGTCAGCCAGACCTGCTTGGTGGTGAACGGTTTCATATACCACTTATAAGCAGAAATCAGAATGAACAGGTATATGAATCCGAGGAAGCCGTCGTTGATTCCTATCATTTCGGGGATGAAGCTGGTCAATCCCCATATGACCAGCACGGTCGCGGCCAGCTTGAGGTGGTATTCGCGTCCGAGCGCCTTCGATCCCTTGGCCAGGAAGGGAAGCAGCGCTAGGAAGATGGCGTAGGCGGTGGCGTACCACCACACGCCCATGCTCAACGGCATGAGGAGCAGATAACAGATGGTCGCAATGGGTTTCTTTTCGCCCTTGACGAGCGGACATGGCCGATGCCGTTTTGAAGCTGCTGGAAGACCATGCCATGCAGCGGAGATTTCATGAGGCATGAGAACAGGAGAGCTTCGATTTCTCGGATCAGCTCGACAAACTATGGGAACTCATGCGATGAACGTGAAGATAGGGGCTGCGGCGACTATAAAGTGCCTTCTGCTTGGATGAGATCGTGCATGTGATCATTGGCGGGAATGGTGGCAGAATCACTTCCTCGCCAATGATCACATGCACGGAACGTTAGCGGTGGCGCAAACGATTGACGAATTTGGCATACGCCAAAGGAGAGGACGCTAGACAGAACAGAAATTTGATTTTTTGGAGCAACGATGAAGGTTGCTGAAGACAGATGAGACAAAATTTTCGCCCCCGAATCGATAAGGATTGCAAACGTTGACGCGCCTGCGTATCACCACGCAAATTGTTTTCCGCCCGCATGAAATTTGTAATAATATCATTAAAAGCATTTAAAAGGCATTCATTAAAGCCTTTTTCATCGAGGAATAGGAACCGTTGGCACAATGCTTCGATTTTGTCAAGATTCCTAATGGAATATTTCTCGTTCGTGATGCTGCCATCATGCTGCACGTAATGATAAAGAACATCATTGATGCATGCGACACGGCGGCAGCGGACGACCAGTTGCGCGAATACAAATTCGTCCTCATGAATTTTACCGACAGGGTATGTGAGATCATCCCAAATTTCGCTTCGGTACAGTTTGTTCCACGCCACGATATGCTTCCAGCTGGATTGCATCGCATAGATCATGTACTGGCGGCTGGTGAGTGTTTTAGTCTCAAAGCCGGGATCAGCTTCTTCGGCGGGCGTATCGCCGTTCTCATCCTCTTTCCGGACATTGCAGACCACCATATCGGCTTGTTCAGCAAGCGCGGTGTCGAGCATGCGCTGAACGTAATCATGTTCGACGTAGTCATCGCTGTCCACAAAACAGACGTATTCGCCCTTACGCAGCCGCAATCCCGTGTTCCTTGCCGCGGATAGTCCAGCATTCTGCTGGTGTACGACATTGATGCGGTTGTCTTTGGCTGCCCAACGCTCGCAGATGGTTGGCGATTCGTCGGTCGAACCATCGTCGACGAGAATGATTTGTAGATTCCGATAGGTCTGTTTAACGATGCTCTGTATACAGGTATCAAGCCACTTTGCAACATTGTAAATAGGCAGAACAACAGTAATCAGTGGATTCGACCCATTGGATGATTGGCGTCCTTCGTGATTTTGCGTTGGCTCTTGGAATCGACTATCGGTCATATTTACCTTCTCTTATATCTTCATATGCGGGAAAGGAAGGCATATACGGGGCTCAGCCGGGATAGTTCCCATATGCCGTATGTGCTTCTGTAAAGTCAGTATATAATGACTTACCGTATATGGGGTGAAGGGGAGCCGGAAAAGGTGCTGTTTGGCTTCGAGCTGGGGTACGTGGGTTGTCATTGGGGGGTTCAATAATATGCGGAGAGTGGCGGAATGATGGTTCGAGCCATGAAGTGGTAATTGCGACTCTTTTTATTGTGTGATTGATTGGAATGCTCTGATATGGTTGATACGCCGATTCGGGTGTGCTTGGTCTCGCCTGGTTTGCTGCCTGTTCCCGCGACACAGGGTGGTGCCATCGAGACGTTGATGACGACGCTGATGCGTCAGAACGAACGTTTCCATCGTATGGATCTGACGGTTATCTCGCCTGATGAGCCGAAGGCTCGCGCATTGGCCGAGGAATACCGTTCGACCCATGTCGTGTTCCTGCAGAGCCCCGGTCTGCCGTACAAGGTGGCCAACCGGGTCCGGAACCTATGGAACAGGAAGAGGCGTTCCCGCGTTTCCGCGTATTATGCGAAGGCGTTGGTGGAGATCAAGAAAGCCGGTCCGTTCGATGTGGTGGTCATCGAGGGCGGTCCGTGTGATGCCATGGCTCCGTATGAGGATTATTGCGGCGATGCTTTGATGTACCACCTGCATTATGATCCGACGACGCCGTTCCATAGCACGGGGTATTCGCGCGTGATCGCGGTGAGCGACTACGTGGCGAACTCGTGGAGGCGCAATTGCCTTGATCCGGTGACGGATGTGCGTGTGGCGCATAACGGCATCGATGTCTCCAAATTCCAACGCGGGTTCACCGAGGACGAGCGGAAGGCGATTCGTGCGCGGCTTGGTTTTGCTCCCGATGATTTCGTGGCGTTGTATTGCGGCAGGATCATCGATTCGTTGGCGGATGCGCTTAGGGAATTGAACGGCGACTCCAGGAGACTGGAATCGATGTCGCAGGCGGCGTTGCTGCATTCGCGGAAATTTACGGAAGAATCCTTTCATCGGGAATTCGTGGAGACGATAGGCGAGTAATAGGCTGAATTATGGGAGATAAGAAGCAACTGCTTGTGAACATGGTCGCAAGCTTGGTGAATTTCGCGGTTTCCGTTGGAATTGGTTTGGTACTCACGCCATATATAGTACGGAGCATTGGCGCTGAGGCCTATGGATTCATTGGATTGGCGAATACCTTCGTGAGTTATGCCCAGTTGCTTACCATCGCATTGAACTCGGTGGCTGGACGCTTCATCACAGTCGCATACCATGAAGGGGATGAGGCGAAGGCGAATGGGTATTACTCGTCTACGCTTGCGGCAAACGGCATCATGGTCGTCGTACTGGTGGTTGTCGCGGTTCCGGTGGTGACGTTCCTCGACAAGCTGGTGAACATCTCTCCACATCTTGTGGGAGACGTGAAGGCTCTGTTCGTCTTCATATTCCTGAATTTCATGCTTTCGACCATCGCTACGGTGTATTCCGTCGCCACGTTCGTGAAGAACAAGCTGTACCTGAGCAGCATTGCGAATCTCGCGTTCTCCTTGGTGCGCGTGGTGGTCATGGTCGCGCTTTTCGGGATTTTGCCGCCAAAGGTCTACTACGTGGGCTTGGCCGTATGCTTGGCGACGGCGGTGATGACGCTGATGAATCGCTCGTATACGCGCAGATTGCTTCCCGACATTTCCTTCGACAAGAAATCGGTGTCTTGGCTGAGCATTCGTGAGATGCTTTCCGCCGGCGTGTGGAACGTGGTCACGAAACTCCAGCAGATTATGATGTTCGGATTGCAGTTGCTGGTGGCGAACCTGATGATCAACCCGTATCTTATGGGCATGCTCTCCATCGCCCAGACTGTTCCGAACCAGCTCAGCGGACTGATGTGGACTGTGTCGGGCCTGTTTTATCCTGAACAGACGAAATACTATGCGCAGGGCAAGCATAAGGAACTCATCGAAGACCTCAAATCGGGTATGAAGGTATCCGGTTTCTTCACGAATATTATTTTTGTGGCGATGCTTGTTGCAGGATATGATTTCATGAGTTTGTGGCAACATGGTCAGGATACGGAGCTGTTGTATCAGTTACTTACCCTTACCATGCTGGGCTTGCTGATTTCCGGCGTCGCTACGACGTTGCAGAATCTGCCGTTGATTGTCAACCGTTTGAAGAAGTATTCCATTGGATGGCTCGTCTACAGCGCGATATCCATGGTCGTGCTGATTGCCTTTATCGAGGTTCTTCCGAAGTGGGGCGTTTTCCTCGTGGCGGCGATTCCGCCTCTGTTTGAGATTTTGGCAAATGTGACATTCGTGCCCATTTATGCCTCCAGATGCTTGGGCATCGGGAAATTCGAGTTCTATCCCATCTATATTCGGTACTTCGCCTCCACGGCGGTGGCTGCCGCCGCCTGCTGGGGAATCAGGCATGTGTTCGCGCTGGTCGCCAATGGCTGGGTCTCGCTGATCGCGACGTGTTGCCTCTATGCGCTGGTCACGATGCTCTTGGATGTGCTGCTATTGCTGGGAAAGAAGGAGCGTTCCATATTAATGGGCATGCTGAAGAGGAAGCTGCATATCGGCTAGTTTTTCGCAATCGAACGATGGGATTTTCTCCAAAAGGGGCTGGTATTTCACCAGCCCTATAGGCAATAGACGGACAAGCAAAGGGCTCATGCCATGCGGTGAGTCCAAGAGGATGCTTTATTCCACAGCAGCTCGAACCAGCGTCCGTGACGCCGGTCGATGGTGGCGGCGAACAGTGCCTGGCGGATGAAGTCAAGCAGGATGCGGACCGCGTAGATCGCCAGCAGGATTCCAAGTATTTGAAGAATTGCCAACGGCTTGCTGGTAGAGGTTCTTCAGGTTGAACAGTCGGACCCAGAGCAGTTTCTCAGAAGTTGCGTAGTAGATGATTGTGTTGAAATAGCCCAACAAAACATCACCAGCTTCATCGAGATGGGTGACGTTTCTGGGACTCTTGGTTCCTCCCTGATAAAGCGCATTGAAATATATGAAAAAAGGGAGTCTGCCTTGGATGTGTTTTTTCTTGCCATGGTCGCATGCTTCCGGCCGCTTCGGCACGTTCTGTGTCCCTAAATGTCGCACGATTCCATTTTTCGGCTGTTTTTTTGGAATCGTGCTACATCGTGCACCCCCGTAGTTGCAGAAAAGTGCCGAAAAAACCGGTTTGGGGGGTATGGAATAGGTGGGAAAACCGCATTTCGGCAGGAAAAATGTTGCACGATTCGAAATTTGCCCCGAAAATCGGAATCGTGCGACAAAATTCGTCGGTTCCTTCCGTGGGTCCTCATCTCTTGGCAGGTTCTTGCGGCATGGTGTCCGCTGCAAGCTTGGTGTTTGGACGGTGAGGCGAGAGGCTCAGTGGCGTGCGCAGGGTCTGCCGATCGCGATCGTGGAGGGAGGTCGCGTTCGAGAACGGTTGGATCACGCGCGACCAGCTCATGGAGTCCGCGGAGCGTTACGGCAAGAGCCCGTACGGCCAACACCTCAAGGGTATAGCCGACGGCGAGATCATGCTCGTCCCCAACCAAAAGAGCTGATTCCTCGAGACTGATGGTGTATTAGGGGTGCTGCCTCATTGAGGCAGCACCCTGATGGCACTTTGACTGACGGTGCTTCTTATGGATTGCGTCGATGAGCGGCACTTCGACGAGGAGTGTTTTGACTGGAGACGTTCCAATGGGCGGCGCTTCGACTGGCGGTGAAGAGGGTCATCTGCCTTATGAGTGGCGGATTTGGGCGGCGTGAAAATGTCATTTCGCTTATCTGTGGCAGGTAATCGGCAGAGATATACCCTTTAACTGTGGAAAATGTACCCCCAAAGTGGCTTTTGCCCGTTATGACCTGCCATATATAGGCGAAATGGGAGTTTCCATCTCTCGGAATCTGCCGCGTATAAGCGAAATGGGGAGCTGGGCACATACATTCCGTCACTTTCAGGGCGTGGCGGAATGATGATGAAAGCCTGTACCGGTCACTACCAATGATTTGAGGAAATTCTTGGGGTATCTATATCTGGCAAGGCCTAATTATCGTTGTATCCGTGTTTGCGGGTGTCCAGTGCCTGCTTCCAATAGGCTTCTCGGGCGAGGACGACGTTTTTGGGCACGGTGGAATCGTAATGTTCCAAAAGCGTGTAACGGAAATGCGTCTCTACGTACGCTTCTCCTGCTGCTCCACAAGTTTGCTTAGTTCTGTATTGCCGCCGTGGCCATTATCTATGTAGTTTTTCCAACGCTGATATATGCCGTTCCTTCCGGTGGCGCTTCCCACATACAGTTTCCCATTATCGGTATTGGTTATTATGTACACGCCTTGCTGGCGGGACAGCGTATTCTTCCAGCTTGCCTTGTCGTTCTCCCAAATCGCCTTAAGTTGGGCGTAGGAAAGGCTAACAGCAGGTGTTGGCGGCCTTGTTCACTTGGCACGGTCGGCCGGTGGTACTTTTTCTTGTCGCCAGAAATAGGCCGCCAAAATCGGCCACAGAATATTGCCGATAAGTCTCGTACGCGCACGATATCGACAGGGAATGTTCCTTATTTCACAGCCCATCTGTTTGAGTTCCCAAAAAATGTGTTCAATGTATGAAGGGATGAGGAATAGTTCGAGGGGGGAAAATTATTCTTGGAAAAGATATTGTCAACGTGAGATGGGGAAGTTCAGTGACTTCTGTAGAGAACGCTAATGTGCAGCAGCCTACCGCACCGCAAGGGGTAGTTGAGGAAGCGGATGACGGCATCACTCTGATGGATCTGCTCAAAATCATTCGTAAGCATCTGGTCACCGCGATTATCGCATTCGTGGTGGTAGTGGCAGGCGTGAGCGCTTATACCTTCCTCGCTCCGGCGAAGTATACGGCTACGGCTCAGACCATGGCTACTTACAATGCTTCTCAAAATGGTGTCGACATTAACCAGCAGTCCGCTGGCGGCAGCTACATTTCCAACCAAATCACCTCATATCCGACGCTTGCCACCACTTCGAAGGTGCTCAAGCCGGTTATTGATGATCTTGGCTTGGATGAAACCACAGCCTCGCGTTTCGGTTCCTCGGGCACGGGCCAAGCCGGTTATTGATGATCTTGGCTTGGATGAAACCGTGACGGATCTCGCCGGCCAGGTCACCGTCACCAATCCGACCAACACCGCATTCGTGAACATTGCCGTGGTGGATGGAGATCCGAAGCAGGCCGCGGACATCGCCAATTCCGTTGCCGAATCGCTGAAGAACGTCATTGAAAGCGACCTGTACTCCGGAGATAAGTCCCCGGTGAAGCTTTCCATCGTGCAGAAGGCACAGGTCCCGACGTCTAAGTCTTCGCCGAAGACTGCCCTGTATTTGGCTGTCGGTGTGGTGCTCGGCATCATCATCGGCGTGTTCGCCGCACTCATCAAGGACCTCCTCAACACTAAGGTTGAAGAGACTTCCGATGTGCGTAGCATCGTTCGAGCATCTTCTCTTGGCTCCGTTCCGATGGACGCTTCGCTTGATGATAAGCGTCCGGTGCTGGTGAGCCAGCCTAACGGCGCTATTGCCGAGGAATTCCGCCGTATCCATACGAATATCGACTTCCTGCAGACCGACCGCACCGAAGGCGTGGGCCAGCTGCTTGTCATCACGTCTGCGCAGCCGTCCGAAGGCAAGACCACCATGGCTATCAACACTGCGGTGGCCCTTGCTGAAGATGGTGCGAAAGTACTGCTTATCGACGCTGATCTTCGCCACCCGTCCGTTGCTCACCACTTGGGCATTGAAGGTGCCGCCGGTCTGGCGCACGTGCTGTCTGGGCAGATGGGCCCGAAGGACGTGGTGCAGAGCTACTGGAAGCCGAACCTGCACATTCTGCCTGGCGGCAAGAGGCCGGCGAACGCTGGCGTGCTGCTGAACTCCGAAACCATGAAGCTCATGGTGGAGCAGGCGCTCACCCAATACGATTACGTGATTATTGATACCGCCCCGTTGACGGTGTCCAACGATGGAGCGGTATTCGGCCGTTGGGCCAAGGGCCTTCTGCTGGTGGTCAGCCGCAACGTGTGCGAGAAGAAGTCCCTGCAGGAGGCGTCCGACACGCTCGCCACCGCGCAGGTGCCGGTGCTTGGCTTCATCTTCAACCGTGCAGATCCAAAGAAGGTCAACTCCCACTCCAACTATTACTACTACTATGAAGATGGTGCTCCGCGTAGCAGCCATCGTGCAAACGGCAAGAAGAAGAGGATCTGACGTTTTCCTTCTTCACGGAATGAGGGGTGTATGGCAACTGAGAACGATGATTCCCAGTCTATGAACGGTATTTTGTCCAACATATCTCGGGATGTGGTGGACACCAGCTGGGATATTCCTCCGCTGACCTTCCCCAAATTGCAGCCTACCGATTCGGAAGAGGCCGATGGTGCGGATGAGACTTCGCTTGCTGAGCCTCGTACCATCGCTTCCTCCGTGCCTGCGCAAATGGAACAGCCGGTTTCGGCTGCGCCAACAATCGCGGATATACCCAGTATGCCGCTCGACACCATCGATTTCGATGAAGCGGTTGCACCAGCCGATGCCGAGGAAACCGCCACTTTGCCACCCCTCGTCTCTTTGACAGATGAACAGGACGCCGAAGCGACTCAGGCCTTTGATGCATCAGATGGCATAACCGACCTAGAGGAACTTGCCGCGGAAGATCCGGAACACGATCCGCTGAAAACCATTCCGGCCGCACCGAAAGAGCCATCTGCGGACAAGCGAAAGATTATCGCCATTGTCGCTGCGATTGCGGCAGTGGCGGTTGCTATCGCCGGCGTCATCGTGGTACGTAATCGTATCAATTCGAAAGAACAGCGTGCGGCAGTGGTGGTATGTGAGAAGGTGAAATCCAAATACTCCAAAGCCAACGAAAAACTGCAAAACGCCATCGAACAGGCAACCAGTTTGCAGGGCACTGCGGCAAACCAGGTGGCGGATGCCGCCACAATCGACCAACTCACTCAGGCCGTGACCAAGGCGCAAAACCTCAAGACGGTCGGCGGATGTTCGGTGTTGCTGTCAGAGACCACACTGCGTGCGCACGCCCGTAGCATGAGCAAGCAGATCAGCAATATCAAAGAACAGACCAAGGCCGTTACCGCAGCAGCCACAGCTGTGGCCGCCAACAAGCGAGCTTTGGAAGTGAATAAGACGACTGCCGCGTTGCAGAAGGCCATTGCTGACGCAAAGACGTTGCTTGACGGTTCTGCAGGCCAGGTTGCGGATGAGTCGACACGTGACGCGCTTGCCAAGGCGATTGACGCTGCCCAGAAACTCCTCGATGGCAAAAGCACTGATGTTACGGCCATGCAGAACGCTTCGAAGGTGATTTCCTCGACTTCTGACGGCGTGAACAAGTCTGTGGCGGAGCAAACTGCTGCTAATGCCCAGTCGAATACCAATTCGAATACCAATAACGGCACTACGAACCGGCGCTACACGTATACGTGGCAATTTGGTCCGGGCTCTGGAAACGGTGTGAACGGTGGTGGTTCGAGCGGCGGTAACGGCGGTTCGAGCGGCGGCAATAACAATGGCGGTTCAACCGGTGGTAATGGCGGTTCGAACGGCAACGGCAACGGCAACGGTGGTTCGAACGGCGGCGGTAACGGCGGTTCTAACGACGATAATGGCGGTTCGAACGGCAACGGCAACGGCGGTTCGAACGGCGGCAATAACAATGGCGGTTCAACCGGTGGTAATGGCGGTTCGAACGGCAACGGCAACGGCAACGGTGGTTCGAACGGCGGCGGTAACGGCGGTTCAGATACAGGTACTGCTGGCGAATAAGCCATACCGGAGAAGGATTTGGATATAGCGAATGGTACCCCATAGGTCCCTCTTATTTTCTGGGGGGGGGCTTGTGGTAGATTGTTTGCCGTATGCGGCTGAAGGGGAGAGAGATACATGCAAGGCGTGAATACCGGTGAATCCGGCGCACCAAACGGCGAGCAAGGTATGAGGACTCAAGAGATTCATATCGTCTCGTCCAATGCGCATCGACAGGCATACGCGTCCATGCAGAATCAGCGTCTGCAAAAGCAGTTCGAGCCGATGACTTTTTCCAATACCCCGTTTCCTGCGGAAAAGGAAGGACATAGGCGCGGCAAGGCTGAATCGACTCCCCGGTGGCGTTTCGCCTTCGTCGTCAGCCTGATCGCCATCGATTTGGCAGTGATGCTGCTTTCGTTGACCGTCAGCCTTGTAATCAACGGTGCTGCTTTCGATGCCATCGGCGATGTGATGCCGTTTTGGCTTTTCCTCATTCTGTTCAGCCTGATTTGGTTGCTGTGCTTGGCATTCGCGGGCACATACCACCGCCATGTTATGGCGGACGGCTATGAGCTGTATGCCAAAATCATCAATGCGTCGTTGCTGACCATCATCTCATACTGCAGCCTTGCATTTATTTTCAAACTTGCATTGCCCCGTACTGCGTTGATTATCGCGCCAGTCATCGCCTTCTTCTTGGATATCATCGCACGTTGGCAGATGCGTCAAGCGTTGCATCGTCACCGCAGCAAAGGCTCTTGCAAGTACAGAACGGTGGTCATCGGATCTTCCGATGGCATCAACAAAGCCTTGCAGACCATGCGCAACTGCATGAATTGGGGGTACGAACCAGTTGCTGTATGCCCAATTGAAGCGGATCCAGCTTCAAAAGACGCTTATGTGGTTACCTCATACACACCGGATGCCAATATCGAAGGCTCCAGCAAACTCAAGGTGATTCCTTTCAACTCGGCATTCCCACGTATTTGCGAAAGCCTCGGTGTACAGGAAGTCTATGTGGCTGACGTGCTTTCGCGTGATTCCGAAATGCTGCATGGTCTTTCTCTTGCGGTGGAGTCGCTGGGTATGGAACTTGCCTTGGCGGTCTCCCTGGCGGATGTGAGCGGTCACCGTTTGTATCTGCGAAACACCACGGAACAGCCGGTTCTGTTGGCTTCCCTGCCGCAGTACACGGGAGCTGCGAACGTAATCAAGCGTTTGCTGGACATCATCGGTTCACTGTGCGCGCTGATTATTTCCTCTCCGATTCTTCTCGGCGTCGCCATCGCCATCAAGCTTGATGATGGCGGTCCGGTGTTCTTCTCTCAGACCCGTATCGGACTGCACGGCAAGCCGTTCAAAATGTATAAATTCCGTTCCATGGTCACCAATGCTGAGGAGCTGAAGAAGAAACTCGCTGAGGAAACTGGGCAGGAAGACCGGTTCATCTTCAAAATGAAAGATGATCCGCGTATCACCAAGGTAGGTCACTTCATCCGTAAGACTTCTTTGGATGAGTTCCCGCAGTTCTACAACGTGCTCAAGGGCGATATGTCTCTGGTCGGTCCGCGCCCGGCATTGCCGGAAGAAGTGGCCCGCTATGGTTCCCTATATTCCGCCCGACTGCTGGTCAAGCCGGGCATCACCGGTCCGTGGCAGGTGTCCGGCCGGTCGGATCTTTCACAGGAGCAAAGCGAATATTTGGACGTCTCCTACATTGAGAATTGGTCCATCGCTGGAGATCTTGCGATTCTTGCCAAAACCGTGATGGTAATCTTCACTGGCCGTGGATCGTACTGAGCCAATAAGTGGGTTTTCTGTGATTTTCCCTCTGTTTTTGTGATGGAGCAGAGGGAAATTTCATTTGGCGGCCGAAAAAAAGGGTGCCATGTGGCACAATAATGTGCTGGAATAGTCAAATTGAGTGCTTAATGATTTGAGGAACAAAGCATGGGGCAACATGCTCAAGCAATACGGGAAAAACATACGGCACGGAATGTGACGCTTATTGTACTTGCGGTGCTGATCGTGCTACTTGCCATTGCCGCAGTGTTCGGTATGCAACTGTATAAGCAGGCAAAAAGCGTCAAGGCACACGAATCGCAAGCCATATCCTCACTATCCGCAATCAATGACCCTGCAAAGCTCAAGGATGCCGCCGCGTCGCAGGCGTCCATCGCGCAGGCTCAGCAGCAGACGGCGCAGGCCAAGCAGATTGCGCACGGTTCGCTATGGAACGTGGCTGCGAAAATGCCGTTCGTCGGCAGTGACATCGCCACTGTGCAAGGCATGACGGAAGTCGTGGACAACCTTGCACAGCAGACACTGCCATCGTTGACCACTGCGGTGCAACAGCTTGCCGATGCCAATCTTTCCGGTGCGGAAGGGCAACTTAATCTGCAGCCAATCACCGATGCGCAAGGCAACTTCGACAAGCTCAACCAGCAGGTGCAGCAGCAGAACAAGCAGTATAACAGTCTTGCCGAGCCGAAAATCGGCATGGTGAAGAAAGCCTATCAGCAGGGCAAGGACCAGCTTGACAATATCGCCGATTTGGTCGGGCAGGTCAGCAACGCCACTCACATGCTGCCTTCCTTCCTCGGACAGAACGGTGCCCGCACATACTTGCTGGCGGCACAGACCACATCCGAAACACGTTCCGGCGGCGGCTTGGTTGGCTCTCTCGGCACCATGACTGCGGATCATGGCAAAATCGCGGTGGGGGACTTCCACCCGAATGGTGAGTTCGTCAATGGCAACAACGGCACCGCTGAGGAACATGCGGTATTCAACAGGCCGTTGGGTTTCTCCTTTGACGTGCGAGATACCTTCGCGGTGCCGGATGTTTCCCGCAACGCGGAGATGCTCAACGCTTCATGGCAGCGTTCGCAATATGCCTGCAACATCGACGGTTTGATTTCCGTGGATCCGGTGTTCATCCAGAAGATGGTGGAGATCAACGGACCTGTCACTTTGTCCAACGGCACTGTGCTTACCGGCGAGAACACCGCCGAATACATGCTCAACACCATCTACAAGGACGTTCCTGTGGCACAGCAGGACGAATACTTCGAGTACATTGCCCAAATGGTGATGGACGGCGCTTTTGGCAACATGACTGTGGACAAGATGATGAAGGTGGCGCAAAGCATCGGTGATTTGGCCGAGAACCGCCACTTCTACGCCTACACGTTCCACGATGACGAAGCGAAGTACTTCCAAGGTGCTGGACTCGCCAAGAATGCGCCTGAGAGCGAGACCAATCCGGAAACGGGCATTTACATCAGCGAGCAGAATCCTTCGAAGATGGGTTGGTATATCGACCGTACCAGCGAAGTGACCAAGACAGGGGACAAGACCTACCACGTGAAGTACACGCTGACCAACCGTATGACTTCCACGGAAATGGCTACCTGCACGAGTTACATTCTCGGTGGTGAGCAGAAGGGCGTTGGTGGCGTGCCCGTGGCGCCGAGTGGCACATCCGCGCAGCGTGTGCTGATTTACGCGCCTGCAGGTGGTTCGATTGGATCAATCGCCGTGACCGGTGATGTGCGTGACCGTAGCAATGCCACCATGGACGGCAAGCCATTGAACTCCAGTATGGCGTACATCGCACCTGGCAAGAGCGTGACGTACGAGTTCGACGTGACCGTGTCTGACAAGGCCACGGCTGATATGAAGCTCGATCAGACGCCGTGTGGCAAAATGACCAATGATGTGAAATACAACTATTGAAATATGGCGCGGTAATTCTCGACATTATTGGTGCATGATTTCCTTGAATTCATCTCAATGAAAACTTGTTCAATGAAGTCTATGAATTATTGCTATATTCTTGGAAATACAGGGGGTATTTCTGCTGGAAAGCGGAGACACCCCCTATTTTATTAGTGAAAAAAGGGTGTATTTATGCGAATTGTTGTATTATATTGCATGTAATTAATATCCTATATTTTCAAGGGGTTGGCATGTCTGTTCTTGACGGATTTGAAGCAGTGGGAGAAAAGACCACCACCAATAAGATGACCATGACGGTCATGGAATCATCCGTTCGCTTTTCCAAAGGCGTGACCGAAGCGCTCGGATGCCCGGCATACGTGAAATTGCTGGTGAATGACAAGCAGAAGAAGATCGCAGTCCAGGCATGCGACGCCAAAGACGAGAACGCCATCAAGTTCTGCAAGACCAAGCGAAGCAAGGCCGATGGCGTCGACTCTGACGCTGCAGGAAAGGCTTCTTCCGTGACCGTGCGTACCACCGATGTGCTGGTAGCGGTGCAGAAGTATTTCACTTTCCCGCCGGTCGCAGACGACCAGATCGCCTATTTCGCCATGGATGGCGAGTCCTACCCGGATGAGAAGGTTGTCATTTTTGCTGTGGCCGATGCCTCAAAGGGTGTATCCGGCAAGCGCGGTCCCCGCAAAGGTTCGCATCATACGGCCAAAGATGGCGAGTAAGTGAACAATATTCCGCTCAGCTTGAAAAATCGCATATAGTACAGTTCTCTTGATGTGAGTGCTGTACTATATGCAGTATCTTGATAGGCTGTGCGAGTCGTCCATAAACGCTAATAATGAGTACGTATGCATCCAGCCCAAAAATCCTGAAAAAGGGAGCTTGGAACGAATGTGGCAGGTAGTGGGCGTGTAGGATTTTCGTTCAGTATTCGAGTCGCTCAAAATAACGTGCTTGGTTGGCGATGGACGGTGGAAAAAGAGCATGACGGCTTTTTCGAGCCCGTTGCGTCTGGCCGTTCGCTCACGCGTAAGATGGCCAAAAGGGCCGCGATAAAAGCGATGAATGAATTGCGTGCATAAACAACCGTAACGCCATGAATGGCCTGCATCTTTCCATATGAAATATAAAAGAGGCATATAAGACAGGAGAGGCTCCGCACAATGTGTGCGGAGCCTCTCCTGTCTGAAAAACTAAAACTCAGTAGCAGTGGTGGGCGAGCCAGTAGGTGTAGGCGCCCTGGATGGAGCCGTAGCGCTGTGCGCAGTAGCCCCAGAACCACTTAAGCTGGGTCTGGTAGTTGGTGGCCCAATCGGCACCGGCGCTCACCATCTTCGAACCGGGAAGCGCCTGCGGCAGGCCGTACGCGCCGGAGCTTGGGTTCGTGGCTGCGACATTCCAACCGGACTCATGAGAAATGATGTACACGGTGGCGGTGAAATCGGCCTCGGAATAGCCGCTGGACAGCAGATAATCGTGAGCCCACTGCTGCATTTCGCCAGCCGGCACGGTGGTGCCGATCGACGCTGCGGCCGCGGACGGCGTGGACGAGGAGCCGGTGCCGACGAGGATCACCTTGTCGGTCGGAGCCTTCTTCACGAAAGAGCTGATCATATTGGAAGACATGACCTTGCCGCCGGACTTGGTGACGAGGTTCGTGGTCTCCATAACACCGTTCGCGCCTTCGGTCTCGACCTTCTCCTGGCCCTTCGGCAGGCTGGAGGTCTCCTTCTTGACCGTGTTGAATGCGATATCCGTATCAGACACCTCAACGGAAGCGCCGGCACGTTCGATCTTGATGACGGTGTTCTCGTTCACCTTCGTATCCAAAGACGGGGAAACGGTGTCTTCCGTATCAAGGGTGATGTCGCCCGCGTCAAGCACGGACTTCACGTCGGTGAAATGCATGCCGGGAACCACGCGGGTCTTGCCGTTGATCTTCACGGTGACGTACGAAGTATCTCCGGAAAGTGCCTCACGGGCGTTGCCACGGGAGGCTTCGATGCTGTCGGTGACGGAATACGCGGTGACCTGCTTGGCAGGAGACTTCTCCGCGGTGGCGTACAGATTATGCGACACGATGCCGCCAGTGGCCAACAGCCCCACTGCCGCAACCGTTGCGACAATCTTCACCATCTGAGATTTGCCCGGCAAGGCAAACGTAGTTGGTTGGGCATGTTTCTTATGGCTAGCCATTCTGCTCCTACATCGGGTACAATTCCTCGGCGGATTCCGTGCCTAGGGCACGGCGCACAACCGCTAGGGTTCCGCCGGAATGCGCGCAACTGCATATAGTCTACCGCACCCCAAGGAACTTGAAGATAACGTATGCAACGCGCAGGCGACGGGCCGAATCATCGTTCCGACTGACTACTTGGCGTTTTCACTTTGGCGTCTCCGCTGGAAGCGGTGTCCCCATCGGAAGCGGCCGCATCCATATCCAACGCCTTGGCCTGGCTGATCAGATCATCCAAATCGGAAGCGCGCAACGCGCCGGCCTGCTGGAAGATGATCTGCTGCTTCTTGACGACCATCAGCGTCGGCACTGCCTGAACCTTGGCCGCGGCGGCCAGATCGGGATTCTGATCGATATCCACCTTCGCGAAATAGACGTCCGGATTCGCCTCGCTTGCCTTCTCGAACGTTGGGCCGAATGCACGGCACGGACCGCACCACGTGGCCCAGAAATCCACGAACACCAGATCATTGGATTCGACGACCTGGTTGAAATCCTGCGAAGTGACTGCATGCGTTGCCATATGCGTTCCCCATTCCCCGGCTTACGCTATAAGCCGATTTCAAAAAACAATATCGTGCAATGCTGCGCAATATTGCGAAAGCCCGTTTGCGAAAAGTATATAGCCGCACGCCATGCAAACACACTGCCGCACCCGATTGCGCTATGGGAAGAATCGGAAGCACGTGACATTCACATGCCGTGCGTGATAATGGAACCATGCCAGTGATGAATGATGAAGTGCCCGACGAGGGCGATTTCGACGCCAACCGCCATCGCGGGGAATTCGACGACATTACGCCGGAGGATTTCATCCGCGGAATGGGCAACCCTCCGGGATGGCTCCCATCGGACGAAATCAACCGCATGCGCCGCGAAATACCGATTCCGTACGTCGTGGTCGTGCCGGTGCGCACCGACGATCTCGGCAGGGTGGCGCAAATCGGCTCGCTGCTGCGCGTCACCGACGACGGCGGTATCGAACGCACATTGATCGCCGGACGTGTGCTCTATCACGAATCGTTGCGTGAAGCGGTGGCGCGCAACGTCGCAAAAGATTTGGGCGATATCGCCCTGCCGCAGCTGCCGATCAGCCTGCAGCCGTTCACCGTGGCCGAATTCTTCCCGACACCCGGCCTGTCCGACTATTACGATCCACGCCAACATGCGATCGCGCTGTGCTACGTGGTGCCGATCGCCGGCGATTGCAAGCCGCAGGACGAGACGCTCGATGTGGAATGGGTCGACCCGTCCGGAGACATGCTCGACACCTTCGTCGGGCAGATGGCCAATGGTTACGGCACCATCGTGCGGCAGGCGCTCGCATGGACCGGCAAGTAGGACAAGCCGCGCAAGCGGGGCAAAAGCCAAGCAAACTAGGCGAACAGGCAGATAGGGGAGGATTAGAAAAAAATATGGCGATTGAACTGAACAACAACATATATACGGACGGCGGCAACGATACCGAAACCACGCCGGTGATGCTCGTGCACGGCTTCCCGGTGGACCACCGCATGTGGGACGAGTGCGCGGCGGCTTTACGCGACCAAGCTGTGAAACAAGGCGTGAAACCATTTGCGATCTGGGCTCCGGACATGCCCGGCGCCGGCGAAGGGCCGATTCCGTCCGACGAAGACAGCGGCGGCAAGGACGCCGACGGCGCGTTCCCATACGGACTGGACCGCATGGCGGACGCGTACGTGGACCTGCTGCACGCCGCCGGCTACAGCAAAGCCATCTGGGTGGGCCTGTCGATGGGCGGCTACCTGATTCTCGACATCCAACGCCTGCATCCGGAAGCGGTGGCGGCGCTCGCCCTGTGCGACACGAAAGCCGACGCCGACTCCGCCGACATGCGATTGAAGCGCGTCGCAATCGCCACCGACTGCGAAACGACCGGCACACACGAGCCGGTCATGGGATTCGCCGTGCCGTCGGAAGCCGATTCCACCGTGAAGCAGTCGGACGCCTACTGCAGGCAGTTCGAAACGTGGATCAGCGAACAGCCTGCCGACGGCATCGCCTGGCGCGAACGCATGGCCGCTGGCCGTTCCGACCTGAACGACGTGCTGCCGAACATCAACGTGCCAGTCGCAGTAATCTGCGGCGACAAGGACCCGTCCAGCCCGCCGGCAGTGATGAAGCCGGTCGCCGACGCGATGACGAAAACCGACGTGACGATGACGGTGATCGACGACTGCGGCCACTTCAGCGCGTACGAACACCCCGACCAGGTGGCCGCCGCGTTGCTGGAACTGGTGAAGCGAGTCGGCTGAGCCGGTTGCGACGATTATCTGTGGCAGACCATCCGGCGTATCGACAAGATATAGAGAAAATATATAAAACGTATATACGAAATATGTACTACGTATGTATAACGAATATATTCCGTATATAACACGCATGAAAGAGGCAACACAACCATGAGCGTGTTCTCACCACTGGCATTGACGCAGACCCTGCCGTTCTTGCCACTCGCCCAAGGAGACATCGACTACGAAGTGGCACGACGCGGCGAACCCGACCTGTTCGCCAAAGTCCTGGCGGAACCGGCAACGAAAGTCATCCTCGTCAAAGACGGCAAAGTGGCCGTGCCGCACGGCCAAGGCGCCATCGCCGACTACGCCAACGTGAAAATGCGCCTCGCCCAACTGCCAGGCGCGTACGTTGCCGCGGAACTCGAATCGCACCCATCGGCGCTCGCGATATTCCTCGGCTCGTACGGCGGACGATTGAGCGAGCACGTCATCGCCGTGGACGTGACGCACGTCCAGCCGAACGATACGACGATTACGGCTGCGACGGCTCGCAGCGGGGGAGCGGACGACGCGTTCGCCGAAGTGCCGGCGCATGAATCGCAGGAAAACGCGAAATCGCTGCTGGAAAGCGCGGCAACCCGATTCGACTGGGTGGACCTGCGCGGATTCGCGCCCCACGCCAGCGCACGCGAAGCCGGACAGGCAACCTCCGCCATCTCGCTCAGCATGTGGCACGCCCGGCAGCGTCACTGCCCGACGTGCGGCGCGCCCGTCGAACCGGCGCTCGGCGGCTGGGCTCAGCACTGCACGAACGACGAGGATGGCAATCGTTTGCTGTTCCCCCGAATCGAGCCAGCGGTGATCACCGCGATCGTCGACCATGATGACCGTCTGCTGCTGCAGCACAACAGCGCGTGGCGCAACAACGGCCTGTACTCGGTTTCGGCCGGATTCGTGGAGGCTGGCGAAAACCTGGAGCACGCATGCCGGCGCGAAGCCAAAGAGGAAGTCGGCATCGAAATAGGCGAACTCAAATACCTCGGCTCCCAGCCGTGGCCGTTCCCCTCGTCTCTCATGATGGCGTTCAAAGGCGTGGCGGTCACCACCGACGTGCACGTGGACGGCGAGGAAACGTTGCAGGCGCGTTGGGTCACACGCGACGAATACATGAGCGAACTGGTTTCGGGACGTATGGAGGCTCCGGGCAAAGCCACGATCGCACGCTACATGATTGAGGAATGGCTCGGCCACGACCTGCCGTGACAAGACCTGCCATTAAAAGGTGGTATCGGCTGAGCCTGTCTTCGGGGCGGTTGCCGGGGGAGCTTGTTTAGGTATTCGTTTGGGCACTCGTCTGCGTATCATGCTGCATGGTATGTACCGTGAAGAGAGTGAATGAGGAAACCACATACATGTCTGATAGAAGTGGGCAGAACGATACGGACAACAGTTTCGCCGGCATCTCGTTTGAAGGGGTGAATGCCGTGCCGCCGCAGTCTGGTGAGAACGGCGATACGATCAATCTCGCCGACGTGGCCGATGTGTCCGAACAGGACGACGTGTCCAACGCCGCCACCGAGACCATGCCGCCGTTGAATTTCGCATCGGACCAGACCCAGCCGTTCCAGTCATTCCCGACGGCCGGTGCCGCCGAAACCACGCCTGCCGGAACTGTCCCCAACGGAGCTGTTCCCACTGGTGCCATTCCTACCGGTGACATGCCCTCATCCACGCCCGCTCCCGCCATTCCCGTGCTCACCATGCCGGTCGAAGGAGAAGCCGTCGTGGCCAAGAAACGCAAACTGCCGCTGATCATCACCGGAATCGTGCTCGCCGTACTGGTGGTCGCCGCGATCGCCGGCTTCTTCACCGCACGCTGGTACTTCCAAGACAAGGCCGCGCCGGGCGTGACCTTCGGCGGAACCAGTGTGGCCGGACAGACCGCCGACCAGCTGAAAAACACGGTGACGGCCGCCGTGAAGAACACCACCGTGAACATCAAGGACGGCAACGGCAACAACGCTTCCGGCAGCCTGAGCGACCTCGGCGTGAGCTACAACGTCGACAAGACGGTCACGGAACTGCTCGCCGCCAAGCACCAGACCAACGGCGCACTCGAATACATCAACGAAGTCAACCCGTTCGTCAAGAAGAACGTGCCGCTGAACGCCAAGTCCAACAAGCTGGCCCTCAGGACGTTCGTCACCGACAAATTCGTGCAGGACACCGACCGCGCGGTACCGTCCACCGCATCGTACGATGCCAACGCGCGCGCCTTCGTCGCAGTGGAAGGCCGCGGCGGCAGGTCCCCGAAGGTGGACAACGTGATCGACACGGTCGCCAAAGCCATCGCGAACCCGGGGCACAGCGGCAGCGTGACGATCACGTACGAAACCATCGACGTGCCGGTCGCACTGCCTGAAGCCCAAAACGTGGCCGACCAGGCAAACGCGCGACTGAATGCGCCGATTGTGCTGGACAACGGACAAGGCAAGACCTTCCAGATTCCAGCCGAAGTCGTGGCCTCATGGCTGAAAACCGACGCCGACCTCGAGCACGGCACGCTTTCGCTGTCCTACGATGACAACGCCATCACCAACTACGTGCAGCAGCAGGTCCCAGCCCAGCTCAACCAGGACGCGGTCGACCAGGAAGACGCCGTCGACAACAGCGGCAAAGTGCTGGCCACCATCGTCAAAGGCGTGAACGGCGTGAAGGTCAAGAACATGGAGGCGCTCGCACCGAAGATCGGCGAAGCGCTCAAAAACGGCCAAGGCGCCACCATTCCGGTGGACGGCGATGTGCAGAACTTCAAAACCGTGCAGAAGAAGAGCGAATACCGCATCGTGGTGGACCGCACCGCGCAAACTGCCACCGTGTATCACAACGACGAGGCCGTCAAGACCTTCCCGGTGTGCACGGGCACCACCGGCAAGCACGAAACCGACCTGGGCACCTTCTACATCTACCTCAAGTATCAGATCCAGGACATGACCGGCCTGAACGACGACGGCTCGCGCTACCTGTCCAAGGGTGTGAAGTGGGTAAGCTACTTCTACGGCGGCGAAGGCTTCCACACGGCAAGCTGGAACAATTACGGCATCGCCCACGGCGACCCGGCGCACTACGGCTCCCACGGCTGCGTGAACATGTACGAAGCCGATTCCAAGTGGATCTACGACAACTGCCCGGAAGGCACCATCGTGCAGGTAGTCGGCGCCATGCCATCCGGACCGGTACGCTGACCCGTTACGCGTGGCGCGGGTGCGCGGCGTTCGCATACGCCGTACAATGGGCGGCATGAGCGAAGCAAACGATAGCAAAGTGAACCTCGACGTGCCCGAGCACCTCGAATACTCCGACGAGCACGTGTGGGTGGATTCCTCCGTTGAACCCGCCATGGTGGGCGTTACCGAATACGCCACCGAACAGTTCGGCGAACTCGTGTACATCGATTTGCCTGAAGTCGGTACGCAGGTCGAAGCTGGCGACGAAGTGGCGGAATTCGAATCCTCCAAGGCGGTCACCGCGCTGGTCTCGCCGGTGGCTGGCACCATCCGCTACGTCAACAACGAGGCTGCGGACGATCCGAGCATTGTGACGGACGATCCGTACGGCGAGGGCTGGATTTTCAAGATCGAGCTTGAGGATGACGAGCCTGACCTGCTTAGCGCTGACGAGTATGCCAAGATTGTGGCTGACTAATCGTACGGACGTCTAGTTTTAATTACGGCTGCGGCCGGCGGGTGCGATGCGCGGCACACTCAAGGCCGTTCGGCCGGGCTTACGGTCGCGCATCACACCCGCCGGCCGCAGCCTTTTTATGGGAAGTGCCTTGCGGGGCCCTGAAAGTTCCCTGATTTTCTCGGTGGCGTTACTGTTTGTTCGAACGCGACCTCTATAGTGGGCATATGAGTGAAATTCAGCCGTTGCCGCAGTTCCCGCCGCAGCGTGCGCCGCAGCACGACCAGCAGCGCGAACAGCAGCGTATGGGGGAGCGGATGGACGATTCTTGCGATGACATGCCCACCGTGCCGATTCCGGCACGCAAGGTGGTCACCACCTTCGACGCGGCCTCCAGACATGAGCGTCTTGAAGTCAAACCGCCGCTGACCAGGCTGTTCCGCCGCACGATCACCAAAGCATTCAGTGTCTGGCTGAAATTCTCGACCGCATTGGTACGGTCGCTCGACTGGTATCCACGTGTCGAACCCTACGTCGGCTACGGCACCGAACACTACTCCCGACTGATCTGCCGTACCGTATACGGCCCGTTCAAACGGCAGGCCGGCCGCCTGATTCGCGGCATCCGTGGCATGCTGATGGTGCCGTCCCCGCATACCAAAGTGCGGATCGCCATCGATGACGTGCCCATCGAAACAGTGCAGGTGGGTGCGTCGGAAGTATACGACGCGATCGACAGCAATCCTGATATTTCCAGCGAATTCGCGGCATCCGACGATGCCGGCTACCTCGACCTCGTCGCCGAGCATTCGCTCGAACCGGGCATCCACAACGTCTCGTACAAAGTGCGCAGCCGCAAGCCGGTCAACGCCAATCTTTTCACCATTCCCAGCGGCACCAAAGTGGGCGTGATCTCCGACGTGGACGACACCATCATGGTCACGCAGGCGCCGCGTCTGATGAAGGCCGCCTACAATCTGCTGCTGCTTAATCCGCGCAAAAAAGTGCCGGTGGCCAGCATGAACCTGCTGTTCAACCGCATCGCGGACATGTTCCCGGACGCGCCGTTCTTCTACCTGTCCACTTCGCCATGGAATGTGGAAAGCTCGATCCGCCATTTCATTACGAACCACGGTTTTCCGGAAGGTCCGCTGCTGCTGCGCGACCTTGACCCGAGGCCGAAAACCTTCATTCCGTCGGGCGTGCAGCACAAGCTTGAATACGCCGAACAGCTCATGGCCGATTTTCCCGATATGAAGTTCATTCTGATCGGCGACGACGGGCAGAAGGATCCGACCACATACGCCACAATCGCACGCCGCTACCCGGGGCGTGTGCTGGCGATCGGCATCCGGCAGCTGTCCCCGCGCGAAGTGACCGGCAATTTCGGTTCCGTCGCCGGGCGCGTGGCCACGCAGCCGATGCCGGTCACCGACGTGCCGGTATTCACGGGAACGACCGGATCGAACATCATGAAAACCATGCTGCCGTACCTGCGCGCCGCGCAAAACGGCGACTGACGGCCGACACAAGTTTGTGTGGGTCGTCAGTATAATCGCGTGCATGAGTGAATTTCGGGGTATGGAAAACACCATGAACGTGAAGGAAGCGACGAACGCGCACGACGAACACCAGAATGGACTGGCGGTGCCGGAAGCGAAGCGGGTGCCAAAGGAGCGCACCTTCCACGGCGATACGTTCATCGATAACTACGAATGGCTGCGCGACAAGGGATCGCAGGATGTGCGCGACTATGTGGCGGCACAGAACCGCTACTGCGAACAGCGCATGGCACCGCTCGCATCGTTGCGCAAAACGCTGTTCGAGGAATTCAGGTCGCATGTGCAGGAAACCGACATGTCCGTGCCGACGCGCATGGATGGCTACTGGTACTTCACCCGCACCAAGCAGGGCGAACAGTATGCCGTGCAATGCCGGGTGCCGATTCGCGGCGCGGACGATTGGGGTCCGCCGACGGTGGAGGCCGGTGTGCCACTCGACGGCGAACAGGTGGTGTTCGATACGAACGCCGAGGCGCAAGGCCACGATTTCTTCCGCATCGGCGGCATGGACATTTCCAAGGACGGCCGTTGGATGCTGTACGGCACCGACACGAGCGGCGACGAACGCTACGATTTCCGCATCCGCGATCTTGAGACCGGCGGCGAGTTGGAGGAACGGTTCGAGGGCATCGGCGGCGCCTGCTTCACGCCGGACGCGCAATGGGTGTTCTATGTGCTGTTGGACGACGCGTGGCGTCCATACGCGGTGATGCGCCACCGCGTCGGTACCCCCGTGACCGATGACGTGGAGGTGTACCGCGAGGCGGATGAACGCTTCTGGGTGGGCATCGGACTGTCCTTCGACGAACGGAACATCGTGATTGGCGCCGGGTCGAAAACCACCACCGAGGTGCTGATGCTGCCAGTGGACACCCCAGAGGGCTCGTTCCGGGCGTTCATTCCGCGCGAAACCGACGTGGAATACGATGTGAGCTTCGCCTGCTTCGAAGGCGCGGGGGAGCATGGCGAGGATATTCCGCTCGCCGTGGTGTACCACAACGCGTTGAATCCGAATTTCGAGATCGATGTGATCGATATGCGGACGCACGAGCCTCCATACCGGCTGGGCGAAGGCGTGCGCGTGGCGGTCGGATCGCCCTACGGTTGCGAGCACGGCGACGACGTGGACCCCGGCGCCTCCTCCATGCCGATCGGCACCCCGTATTCAAATCCCTGCAATCCCGCCATTCTGCAGGGCGCGCACGGCTTGGGCATCGAGGGTATCTCGATCCATCGGCATTTCGTCGCATTGCAGTACCGCGCGGAAAGCCTGCCGCACATCGCGGTGATGACGAAACGGGCCGCCGCCGAGGATTTCCTGGCCGGCCGGCCATGGCGGTTCACCGAACTGGTGCCGCGCGCGCTGGAGGACGATTGGGACGTCGACGAATCCGTGGACGAGATCAACGAGGAACGCGCCGAGATCTGGGGCAAACTGGACGCGGCCGCCGCCGCGCAAGGCAAGGGATCGGCTGTGCATGGCGTCTCGCGTCGGGCGATGACGTCGTCGGACGGCGCCACCGCCGACCGCATGCCGGGGGAGACGCGCCGCCTGTATTCGATCGGCGTTGGTGGCAACCCCTCGTATGACGCGCCGCGCATGCGCTACTCGTTCGCCAGCTACACGCGCCCCGGCGAGCTGCATGACTACGATCCGGACACCGGCGAGGACCGTCTGCTCAAACGCGCCACCGTGCTGGGTGGTTTCGATCCGCGCGACTACATGGAACGCCGGGTGTGGGTCACCGCGCGCGACGGCGAACGCATCCCCGTCTCGCTGGTATGGCGGCGTGACGTGCCGACCTGCGATTCCGCCATGTTCATCACCGGCTACGGCGCGTACGAGATCAGTTCCGATCCGGGATTCGCGGTGTCACGCATCAGCATGCTCGACCGCGGCGTGCTGTACGCTGTGCCGCACATCCGCGGCGGCGGCGAAATGGGACGCGCCTGGTACGAGCAGGGGCATCTGCTCAACAAGAAGCATTCGTTTGAGGATTTCATCGACGCCACGCGCGCGCTGCAACGTGCCGGACTGGCCTCGCCGCTGCGTACGGTGGCGAACGGCGGCTCGGCGGGCGGCCTATTGATGGGGACGGTCGCCAACATGGCTCCGGAATGCTATGCGGGCGTGGAGGCGGACGTGCCGTTCGTGGACGCACTGACCTCGATCCTTGATCCTTCGCTGCCGTTGACCGTCACCGAATGGGACGAGTGGGGCGATCCGCTGCACGACGCGGATGTGTACGCGTACATGAAGTCGTACACGCCATACGAGAATGCGCCAGATAGTGAAAATGACGAAAGAACTGCCGTTTTTCCGAAAATTTTCATTACCACATCCATGAACGACACCCGCGTGCTGTATGTGGAGCCGATGAAATGGCTGGCCCGGCTGCAGCATGCCGGTGTGGACGCCGTGGCGAAAATCGAGGTGGAAGCCGGCCATGGGGGTACGTCCGGGCGGTACAAGCAATGGGAGGAAGTCTCCTATGAGAACGCTTGGTGCTTGTCGATGATGGGCATCGGCGGCTGAGTGGCCCCGAGGGTACTCCGGGGGATTTTCCGAGGGTAGAAGAATCATGACTGACGAAAACCCATTGTTGCAATCGTTTGCAGCAATGGGTTTTTGTTTCAGAAAATTTTCATGAAACATTGCAAACACCCTTCAGCGTTTCGCGAATCCCCTTTTAGAGGCACTCTAACGTCAAACGTTTTATACCGCGTTTTTTAGCACTTTTATAAGGAAAGACACTGTTTCATACGTCAATGTTGATGTCGTGACACCATGCTTGCATGACAGTGGCGGTAGCTGGGGCAAGGTAGTGGCTGCCGCCACCTTAGGTTGTGCTTAATCGTGAAGCGAGGGATTATGCATAGGCGCAAGGAGTTGGCGTCAAAGCGCTGTGTGAAAACGTTTGCCGCCATGCTGGTGACATTGGCGACCATGCTGGCATGCGTATTGATCGGGCCCGTTCATGCGCAGGCCGCGGAATACAACATCGGCGAACTCGGCTGGGTGGACAAGGACTCCTCCAAGCTGACCATCGTGTCCGGCGGCCAGGAAAAGCCGTTCATCTCCGGCACCACCGTCGACTACGGCGATGAGATCAACATGCAGCTGCATTGGAACGTGCCGAACAACATCACCGTCAAATCGGGCGACACCTTCGTCTACGATCTGCCCGAGAACCTGACCTTCCAATCCGGGCAACAGTACGACATCATCAACGAATCGGGCGATGTGGTCGGGCATTATGTGATCAACGGCAATCGCATGGTGGCCACGTACACCCGCGGCGAGGACGCGGGATCGAACGTCACCGCGTACGTGACGGTCAAAGGCACCATCAACTCCGACAAAACCGGCGGCAACAACGGCGGAGACAAGACGTTCTCATATCCGGGCTACGGCGACGTGACGCTGAAGGTGAATCCGAAGCATGAAGTGAACGCTTCCAAATCCGCGGCCATCTCCACCTCGGACCCCTCGAAGTGGGAATTCGTCATCAAGGTCAATTCCGTCGGCACCAACCAGAACGTGCAATTGAACGACACCATGGGCGAGCTGATGAAGCTTGATCCGGACAGCATCCATATCTACACCGACGCGGATTGCCAGCAACCGTATGAGGGGACATGGAACGCCACGCCAGCGGCGGGCAATACCGGGTTCAGCGCCACGATTAAGTCCATGGAGGACGGCGAAACACTGTATGTGCGCTACGCCGTGACTGCCGACCGCGCCACTCTCGTGGCGGCCTGCAAACAAGCGGGCGATTGCTCGCAAGTGCTCGGACTGAAGAACTCCGTGGAATACCACAGCGATGACAACACGGACCACAAAAAGACCGAAAACGCCATCTGGGTCACTTACAAGGACTGGTCGGTGACCAAAGGCGGCACCCAAACGACGATAGACAAGCCCGGCTTGAACGGCAAGAAGGACGTTCCAGGCATCCAATGGACCATCAACATCACCAACGGCACTGACACCAACATTTCCGGAGCCAGCATCAAAGACGCGCTGGGCAACGGGCTGGAAGAGCCATCCGGCGATGTGATTCTGACCTGCAGAAAAGCCAATGATTGGAAGACACAGTGCCCCACAAACGCTCTGGGCGCATTCGAAAGCGATCCGTACAACAAACAGTGGTCCATCAAGGTTCCCTGGCTGGATCTGGTGAAAGGCACATATAAGTTGCCGTCCAGCTTCGACTCCTTCGCCATCACCTACACCACCGAAGTGACGGACGCGCCCAATGCCGACAGTGGCGAGCATAAGACCTACACCAACGATGTGACGGTCACGCCGAAAGGTCACCCCAGCAAAGACGCCACCGGTACGGCGGACGTCGGCAAGGACGTAGTGAATCTTGTCAAGAAGTGCACCTCCCCGGGATCCGAAAGCAAGAACCTCACATGGGTGACCTCGCTGACCGCATTGACCGCGATGGACAACGTGGATCTCAAAGACACCCTCGATCAGAAGGGGGACGGCTCATCCGCCGGATTCCAGCAGAGTCTGGTGCAAGACAGCATTGCCGTGTATGCGGACGAGGCGATGAAGCAGCGCATTGATTCCAGCGCCTATTCGATTATGCCCACGGACCATGGCTTCACCATCATGTTTAAGCATCTCGACGCCAACCAGACCGTGTACGTGGCCTACCAGTCCACCGTCAAGGATGGCGTGACCGCCGAAACGGTGTACAACACCGCCGAATCGAAGCATAAGACGGCAACGGCAAGCCATACTCACCAAGGTGACAATCTGAAAAAGGAGGCAGTGAACCAGTATTGGGACGAATACGGATACGGCCAGACCGCCAACGCAGCCGGGGTCCTACGCTGGCTGCTGACCGTGCACGACCTGCCGGAGAAGGCCCAATCGGTGACTATCAGCGACTCGTTGCCTGAGAACACGATGTTCGTGCCCGGTTCCGTCAAAGCGGTGAGTCCCAATGCCAAAACCACCACATTGAGTGGCGTATCGGCCAAGGACAACGGCAACGGCACAGTGACGTTCACCATATCGCCGGGCACGGCCGCATTCAAACAGGCCACCACCTCAGAAGGCCTGCAAATCGTCTATGACACGCGCGTCGACGCGTTGAAAGCGCAGGAAGGATACCACGAATACACCAACACAGCGCATATCAGCGTAGACGGCAATGACCAGACGGACCAGTCCTACAAACTCGGCATGAACACGCCGAAGCTGGTGAGCAAGCAGGGAACATACAACGAGTCCACGGCGCCGAACGTCAACTACACGGTGAAGATCAATCCGGGCGCACAGACGCTGAACAACGGCAAGGCCCTGACCCTGACCGATACGTTGGGCAGCGCGCTTGATCTGCGCATGGACAGCATCCTCATCGCCGATTCCGCCTCGGGAAAGCAGATCAATGGTGCGACATGGTCATATGAGCCGAATTCCAAGAAACTGGTCTTCTTCATTCCGGACAAGCAGGCTGTCACCATCACATACAAGGCGACCGTGCAGCTCAAAGCCGGAGAGACCATCGAGGGAGCCGTGGGCCGCAATGAGATTTTGCTTGAAGGCGTAGATGCAAGCAAGGGCAGTGATGTCTCCACTGTCACCGGAACGGTGAAAACGGCCCAAGGTGGCATGACATTCGACAGCAACACCCTGCAAATCTACAAGTACATTGATGGCGATACCGGCCGGCCGGGCGCCAACGCGATGTTCGAAGTGCAGGAAGTGAACGTGGACCTGACCAAGTGCAGCACGGCAGCTGAAACCACAGGCAAGAAGACCTGCTCCGGCACTGTGGGCGAGACCGTGACGAACAACCTCACCACGGGCACGACCGGCTACTCCAGCCAAGTGCAGCTGAATGCGGACCGCATCTACAAAGTCACGGAACTCGTGGCCCCGGGAGAAAAAGCCGACACTACCAACATCGCGTACGAGAAAGCCAAGCCACTGTATGTGGTCTTCCCCGGCAACGATGCGCGAAGCGCGGATTCGAAAACCTACAATGGCAAATACGACAATCTGGTCATCTCCGATAATAAAGGCAACTCGGGCTCTTTGACCGTGGCCGTGGCCAACAACGCCACGTTGGGCAACTACCTGTGGTATGTCAACAACAACCACAAGAAGAAGACCAAGGTCAGCATCGCCAAATTGGATGCTGCCGACATCAAGGTTCCGGTGGCTGGTGCCTCGTTGAAGCTATCCAAATGGGGGTCGTCCGAAGCGCCGGAAGTCTGGTCGAATTGGTCTGCATCAATGCAGGGCGTCAGCAAAGACGACACCGGCACCGCACTGACCTGGACCACCGGCGATACCGGGAAACAGGAATTCAAACTGCTGCCTGGACGCTACTGGCTGGAGGAGACCGCAGCCCCCGACGGATACCAGATCATGAGCCCGATCACCATCACCGTGGGCGCTGACGGCGTCGTGACAGTTAACGGCCATAACGTGACCGACAAGGGCGGCACCGGCCAGGTGCAGGCCTTGGATGCGCCGAAGACCACGAATCTCATCGTGAAAAAGGTGTGGGACGACAACGATGACCAGGACGGCAAGCGCCGCACCGTGACCTTCGACCTATATCGCAAGCTTGCGGGAGAAGCCGACTATACGAAGATGGACGGCCAGAGCCGCGACATCAACGTCAACGCCGGTGATTCCGCCGCATATTGGTTCGACCTGCCGGTCATGGTAGGCGGCAAGCAGGCCGAATACAAAGCCGTGGAAGCCACCACGATCGATGGATACACAGCGCAATGCACCGATCCGGCCTCCGCGGCCGACGGCATGGTCATGACCTGCATCAACACGCATGCGCCGGAAACCACCAGCCTCGGCGTGAAAAAGGTGTGGGACGACGCCAATAACCAGGACGGAAGCCGACCGAACTCCATCACCGTGCATCTGGTGAAAAACGGTGTGAAAACCAACCAGTCAGCCACGTTGAACGCAGCCAATAATTGGAGCAATGCCAAGTTCACCAATCTGCCCGTCTACGAGAACGGCATGAAGATCACCTATGGCGTGCAGGAGGATGTGCCGTCCGGCTACACCGTCACCACAGACGGCGTCGACAAGAACCGCAACATCACCCTGACCAACACCCACCATCCCAACAATAAGGAGGTGTGGTTCTCCAAGCAGAGTCTTGGAGGGCAAGAACTCGCCGGCGCGACGATGAGGCTCACCGGAACGTTGGACGATACGACGAAAACCTTCGCCGCCAAAACATGGCCTTCCGACGGCAGCCAGCGGAGCTTCACACTGGAACCGGGCACCTACACGCTGACGGAAACCAAAGCTCCTGCGGGATATACGAAGGCCGATGACATCGTCTTCTGCGTGGACACCGGCACCGACGGCGAGTTGCAGGTCCGGATACAACAGTCCGACGGCAGCTACGTCGCAGCGGACGACAGCCTGATCACTATGGTCGACGCGTACCAACCGCATCGCGTCACCATCGCCAAGAACAGCCTGACGGACGGCATCACCAACATCGCGGGCGCAACCATGAGCGTCACGGGACGCACGCTTGACGGCAAATCCGTCAATTCGATCACATGGACTACCAAGCAGGGACAATCGCAGCAGCTCGACCTGCAGCCGGGCACCTACACGCTGTCCGAGACCAATCCGCCGGCAGGCTATACGAAGGCCGATGACATCACGTTCAGCGTCGACATCAACGGCAAAATCACCGTGGATGGCAAGACCCAGACGGACGAGACGCTCACCATGGTGGATAAGCCCGACACCAACGGCATCTTCTTCTCTAAAACCGCGGTAGGCGGCGGAGCCGAACTCGCCGGAGCCGAATTCAACCTGACCGGCAGCACATTCGAAGGCAAAACCATCGACCCGATCACATGGACCAGCGGTGGAACACCGAAGCGGTTCATGCTCGAGGACGGCGTCTACACGCTTACCGAAACCAAGGCCCCAACCGGATACGAGGCGGTCAAACCGCTCACATTCACCGTAAGAGAAGGCCAGGTGTACATCGACGGTGTGCTGCAAAGCGACCGTACCATACGTGTAGAGGACTGCATCGCCACCACCATGGTGCGCGTGCGCAAAGTCTGGTCCGACTCGAACTATAGGAACCGTCCGGAGAAAGTCACCTTCCATTTGCTACGCAATGCCAAGGAACTGACCGACCAGCAGTACACGGTCGAGGTGGATAGTTCCAGCTCGTGGACGCATACGTGGACCGATCTGCCCCGATACGACGAGAACGGCGAACGCTACAACTACACCGTGGACGAGGAAACCACGCAAAAGCTCAAGGATGGCTCCTACCGAGTGTCGATCACCAAGCGACCGTATCAGGACGGCGCCGAATACACAGTGCTGAACGTGCGTGAGCCGGACGCCATCAACGCCAAGGTGACCAAGACATGGGAAGACAACGCCAACAATGACGGCAAACGCCCGACGAAACTTACCTTCCACGTGTGGGGTACCAGCAACCAGCCGAAGGATCCGACGGATCTGATGCAAGGTTTCGAAGCCAGAACCGAACAGATAATCGTGCAGGACGTGAACGTGTCCAGTGACGCCGACAAGCAATTCTGGACCTTTGAGGGCCTGCCGAAACGGAACATCTACGGCGACTTGTACACGTACACCGTAACCGAGGAAAGCGTCGACGGCTATACGACAAGCGGATGCTCCACAGATGCGGATGGTACGAATGGTTCGGACGCGAAAGCCGCGGAACAACGGACCGGATGCGTGTTCACGCCGACAGGCTCCTCCGAAAAGGAGAAGGACTTCCAGGTGACGAACAAGCATACGCCGGAAACGACTACGCTGAACGTCACCAAACAGTGGGACGACGATTCCGATTCTGACAATGGCAGGCCGAACAGTCTGACGATCTGGGTGCTGTCCAGCATCTGGAACGGCAAGAACGACCAGCCTCTGCCGGGATGGCCGACGCCGCAGAATAACAGCATGTGTTCGGATCCGAAGGATACGGAGGCCAAGAACCCCGTCGGCGTCAGCTGCGCGGTGCTTACCAAAGACAATGCCAAGAACGCCGTGACCACCACCGAGGCATCCTCGGATGGCGCGAAGGAGACGGCTGGTTCGTCCGGCTCGGATACGACGAACGTCGCCTCCAACGAATGGGCCTACGCGTTCACCAACCTGCCCAAGTATTACAAGGGCAAGGAAATCCACTATTCCGTAACCGAAGAAGCCGTGAACGGCTACAAGCCGGTTTCGCTCACCGGCGGCAAGACCGTGCCGCAACAGCCGAATCAATCGGAAACCGGCGCTGACGAAAGCAACGCCCAAACCGCAGCGGCTGATCCGAATACGGCAACGGACGAATCACAGGATTCGACTGACGGAACGAACGCAACCGCCGAATCGTGGAACTACCAGCTGACCAACAAGTACACGGCGGTCAAGCTGCCCTCCACCGGTGGCGAAGGCGATGGAACCTACATGCGGGCCGGACTGATCGCGCTGCTCGTCGGCACGCTATGCCTGGCCATGGCGCTGCGTCGTAAGGAAAGGGACTGACGATGAACCAGCATGCGCACCACACTGCACGCCGCATCACGGCCGCTGCAATCGGACTGGCGCTTTCCTGCGTTGGGCTTGGCTCGCAAGCCGTCGCATACGCCACACAGCCGGCGGCCACCGACGTGACGGTGATCGCATTCCAGCAGAACTGGACGACCGTGGCCAAGGAATGCGCGAACACATACGGTCCGGAAGGCGTGAAATACGTGCAGATCTCCCCGCCGCAGGAATCCGTGCAGGGCACGCAATGGTGGACCGTCTACCAGCCGGTCAGCTACAAGCTCAACTCGCGCTTCGGCACTGAGGACGAGCTAAAAAGCATGATCAAACAGTGCAACGCGGCCGGCGTGGACGTGATAGCCGACGTGGTGCTCAACCACACCACCGGCCATGACGTGTCCTGGGTGGACGACCAGTATGGCGTGGACGGTACCGCATACAACGGATCCTACGGACGCTATCCAAGCATGGACCCGTATGCGGAAGGTGGCACGCAAGGCCTCTACCAGTACCAGGAAAGCGGCAACAACCACCAGTACGGTCTGCCGAGCGGGGACTTCCACACCTGCAAGTCCAACGTCTCCGACAACATCTCCGACTACTCCAACGCCGACGAGGTATGGAACTGCAGGCTGTCCACCATGTGGGACATCAATACAGGTAACGGACGTGTGCAGAACATGCAGGCCGATTATCTGAACCGGTTATGGCAGGATGGCGTGCGTGGCTTCCGCATCGACTCCGCCAAACATATGGATCCGGACGACATCGCGGCCATCAAACGCAAATTCATGGACAAGGCTGGTATCAATGGCCAGTCGTTCCCGTGGTCGCAGGAAGTGATCTACCATCAGGGCGAATCGAGCAAGTTCGCTCCCGAACGGTACGAGAAAAACGGCGAAGTGACCCAATTCTCCTATGCGTATTCGCTGCTCAAGGACTTCAACGGCTCCATCACCGACTTGAAATACATCACCTCCGATTTACTGAAACGCTCCGACGACGCCACAGTGTTCGTAGCGAACTGGGACAGCGCCCGCGGCTCCGAAACGCTGAGCCCCACGTCCGGCGCCCGCTATGAGCTCGCGAACGCGTTCATGCTCGGTTACGACTACGGGCATCCGAAGATTCTGTCTGACTACTACTTCGACAAATCCACGCAGTACGACGATGGCGTGAAGGATACGTCCGACACCAAGGTGCCATACGTGGACATGGACGAGGCATGCGCCACTTCGAAGGATCGGACGCAGATGACCTACGGCGACTGGAACTGCCAGCAGCGTTGGACGTCGATCCGAGGCATGATCCGCTTCCACAACGCCGTCAACGGCACGAAGGTGACGAATTGGCAGGAACGCGGCGACAACAACATCGCATTCGACAGGGCCGCCGACGGTTCCTCGCCGGCGAAAGGCTTCATGGCCATCAACAACACCCTGCAGGATCATGACGTGGATTACACGACGACGCTGCCCAAAGGGGAATACTGTGACGTGTACGCGTCACGCGACTGTTCGAAGACGGTGACGGTATCCGGCGGACATGTTAAAACCACCATCGGCAAGCGCAGCGCGATCGCGCTGTATCAGGGCGCTGCGGCGGAAAGCGATCCCGGCAAGGGTCAGTATGAGCCGCAGTACAGTGATTCGCCGAACAGCACGTTGATCGGCGACAAGACACTGACCGTGTATTACAAGCCGAAGCAGGATGATGCCGCCGTGCCGGAACTGCACTATCAGAAGACCGACGGCACGGAACAGCACATATCGATGAAGGCCGTGGAGGTCGCGGATTCCACCGATGCGCGTGGCTGGTACAGCGCCGATCTGCCGAACGGCGCGAATCTCGCGGCGGCGAAGTTCTACTTCACCGCCGGCACGGGTACGGACCGTCCGGACGGTAACGGGTGGTACCAGTCGCAGGTCGGCGACACCATGGTCAACGTATGCGACGGCACCGTGGGCCGTGGCGTGCCATATGCGCGCACATACGCCAGCCAGCATGCCGGCCAGACCAAGGTGACCGTCAACTTCAAGCCGACCGATTCCGTCGGCGAGCGTGCCACCGGTGTGCAGGTGTGGACGGATGATCAGACGAAGTCCACGTATCTTCCGTTCGACGCGACCGGCAACGGTTTCGGCAAGATCGCGCAAGGCTATGTGGATGGCACGCAAAGCCAGGTGAGATTCCGCATCGTCGACGGCGAAACGGCCGATAAAGCATCCGCGGGAACCAAAGACAGCTACTTGGCGAGCACATGGAAACTCGACAAATTCGCCAACGCGTACGTTGACGGCGCCATCGAGGCATGGGTGGACGGCAACCAGCCGCAGACCGTCTCCGACAGGTCTCCAGAGAAGGCGTCGCCGGCCGCCACGCCGCAGCCGAACGACATCAAGAACCCGAGAACCCTGACCGTCAAACTGCACTATTACCGTGCCGACGGCAGATACCAGGACTACGACATGGAGTCCGACACCTGGAAGGGCTGGGATCTGTGGAGCTGGTACAAGGAAAGCACCAGTGGTGTGGCCACGCCGTTCAACGGGCACGACGATTTCGGCGAGGTGGCGGAATACACGCTGTCGCAGCCCGGCAAGGGCGTACGCGACCCTTGGTTCATCATCCGTAACGGCGGTTCGTCGTGGACGGGCAAGGATTGCGACGACAACGATCGTCAGATTCCTGAATCCGTGATCAACGTGCAGGCCGGTGACTTTGTTGCCGGCACGGCGGAATTCTGGATCTTAAGCGGCGACCCGACCGTGTACGCGCATCCCGTGGCCGCGACCGGCGTAACCTTCGACTCGCAGGGCGGATCACCGATTGGAGCACAGACCGTGAAGTTGGGCGGCACGGCAAGCGAGCCGGTCGCGCCTACGAAGGATGGCTTCAAGTTCGTGCGTTGGACCACCGACGTGGCAGGCATCCAGCCGTACGACTTCAACAGCGGGGTCACCGCTCCGGTGACGCTGTACGCGCAGTGGGCCGTGGCGCACAAGGTCACGTTCGATTCGACCGGCGGCAGCGCGGTTGACACGCAGCTCGTCGGCGACGGCGAAAAGGCTTCCGCTCCGGCCAATCCGACCCGCACAGGATATACGTTCGCAGGGTGGAGAACCGATGCGACCGGTGGCGCCGCCTACGATTTCAACGCCACTCCGGTGACCGGCGACGTGACGCTGTACGCCCAGTGGACGCCGAACACATACACCGTGACCTTCAATACGAACGGAGGAACGCCCGTCACTGCGGCAACCGTGAAATACGGGCAAACCGTGACGAAACCGACCGATCCAACCTTTGGCGGCAAGGTGTTCGTCGGCTGGACCACCGATGCGGCCGGCACCCGGCCGTACGGCTTCGGCACCCCGGTGACCGGCAAGCTGACGCTGTACGCCAAGTGGGCCGATGGCGGCGAGATGTACCATACCGTGACGTTGAACCTGAAAGAAGGCACGGACTATCCATCGACCGCATTGCAAAGCATGACGCTGTTCGTCAAGGACGGTGAGAAACTGGCGATTCCGGATCCCGCACCCACCCGTGACGGGTACCATCTGGCCGGTTGGACCACCGATGAGGCACGGCAGACCGACTACACGGCCGACGCTTCGGTAACCCACGACCTGACGCTCTACGCCAAATGGGTCAAGACCTGGACCGTGACCTTCGACACCCAAGACGGCACGCCTGTTACAACGCAAATCGTGGATGACAACAGCTATGCTACGGAACCCAAGCCTGCGCCCACCCGCGACGAATACAAACTCACCGGCTGGAGCACCGATGCGACCGGTGGCACCGCCTACGATTTCAACGCCACTCCGGTGACCGGCGACGTGACGCTGTACGCCGAATGGACACGCAACTCACACCAGTGGACCATCAAGTTCGACCTCAACGGCGGTGCCGCTCCGGAAGGAAAGGAAGCCATGAAACTGTACGCGGACCAGAAGGTCTACGACGGCGACCCGCTGATCTCCCCAACCGTGGACCAGACGAACGTGCCAGTGCTCGAAGGCTACGAATTCCAAGGCTGGAGCACCGTCCGCAACGACGCGCTCGCCAAGAGCGTCCTCTCGTTCGACGAGAACGGCAAGTCGCTGATGCCGATCGACCGCGATGGCACGGTATATGCGTTGTGGGCGAAGATGGGCACAGTGGTCAAGCCGCCGACCTCCACTTCCGACTCCACAACCCAATCGCAGATCGGCGCGTATTCCAATACCGAAACCGGACTCAACGGACTGGCCATGTTCGAAGCGGTGGTCCGTCAGCCAGGCAAGTTCCCGAACACCGATTTCGGGTCAATCACCGAGGAATCCACTCCTTGGGTTAACTGAATCAGCCGATTCACCATACACGTTGGCGTCGCGGACCATCCGTCCACGGCGCCAACGCGCGTATGTGGGCGGTGCGTACGTCCATATACGCGCACATTCATGTCTGTCCATCGCTTTGTTGGACATTGCGCCCATTGCGTTCTTTGTGCCTATCGAAGCAAACGGATATCCGCCCGCCGTACGTGGGCATGGGACGGGTGTCCATTTGCTGAGCGGTTTTGGTCCGCCTGATGAATCACTGACTAGAGTCGCGTGCTATGAGTGATTCTGCAAAGAAGTACACCATCGCCGTCATTCCGGGCGATGGCATTGGCAAGGAAGTGACTCCGTGGGCCCAGAAGGCTCTGGAGAAGGCGGCCGAAGGCGTCGCCGAATTCGAGTACGAGCATTTCGACCTCGGTGCCGAGCGTTATCTGCGTGACGGCGCGATTCTTCCGGAAGAGGAAGAGGAGCGCATCAAGAAGACCGACGCCATTCTGCTGGGTGCCGTCGGCGACCCGCGCATCAAGGCCGGCATTCTGGAACGCGGCTTGCTGCTCAAGCTCCGCTTCGACCTGGACCAGTATGTGAACCTGCGTCCGTCCAAGCTGTACAAGGGCGTTACCTCGCCGCTCGCCAACCCGGGTGACATCGACTTCGTGGTCGTGCGTGAAGGCACCGAAGGCCTGTACTGCGGTGCCGGCGGCGCGGTGCGCCGTGGCACCCCGAACGAGGTGGCCACCGAAGTCTCCATCAACACCGCCTACGGCGTGGAGCGTGTGGTGCGTTACGCCTTCCAACTGGCCATGAAGCGCAGGAAGCACGTGACCCTCGTGCACAAGAAGAACGTGCTCGTCAACGCCGGCGACATGTGGCAGCGCATCGTCAACAAGGTGGCCGAGGAATACCCGGAGGTCACCCACGACTACCTGCACATCGACGCGACCACCATCTTCATGGTGTCCAACCCGTCCCGCTTCGACGTGATCCTGACCGACAACCTCTTCGGCGACATCATCACCGACGAGGCCGGTGCCGTGGTCGGTGGCGTCGGCTACTCCGCTTCGGGCTGCATCAACGCGTCCAACGAGTATCCGTCCATGTTCGAGCCGATCCACGGTTCCGCTCCGGACATCGCCGGCCAGAACAAGGCCAACCCGACCGCAGCCATCCTGTCCGCCGCCATGCTGCTCGAGCATCTCGGTTTCGACGATGCCGCCAAGAAGATCCATACCGCCGTGGAAGCCGACATCGAAGAACTCGGCTCCACCACGCGCACCACCGACGAGGTGGGACGCGACATCCTGGCCCGCATGTGATTGGCATTCGCTGACATTCCATTTGGATGTTCCATTTGGTGAAACGCCCGCCGAAACAAGGTTTTCCTTGGAACGGTGGGCGTCTTCGCATAATCAGGGGATTTTTCAGGGGTTTTTCGGGGTTCGTGCCAGTGGTAAACGCCCGATGACGGGCAAACCTTGGGATATTGTTGAGGCATGAGTGATAACAACGCCGATTTCAATGGTGCCGGTCAAGTCAACAATCCAACGTCGGATAACGCAGCCCAGGCCGACTACAACCAATCGTACATTCCACAACAGAACGATGCGCAGATGAACCATCCGGAGTCGCAGCCGGAAACCCCCGCATACGATCAGAACTCCGCCGCATACACTCAGCCCGCTCAGCCGGCCGAGCCTGCCGTTCCGGCGTACGATCCGAACGCTTCCGCATACAGCCAGTATGGCCAGACCACACAGTCGGCCCAGTCCGCTCAGCCGTCATACGGTCAGCCGGCGACTCCGGCCCCGGCGTACGGTACGGCTCCCGTCTATACCCAGCCCGCTCGGCCGGCCACGCCCGCTGCTCCGGCGTATGATCCGAATGCCGCATCGTACAACCAGTACGGTCAGTATGGCCAGCCGTCCCAGCCTGCCCAATCTGCGCAGCTGTCGTACGGTCAGCCGGCAGCCCCGGCGTATGACCCCAACAACGCTTACGCCCAGCCGGATTACAACCAAGCGAACTACGGACAGCAAGGCTACGCGGCCCCGTCTTACAACCAATCCGCCTATACCCAGCCCGCCTACGCGCAGCAGCCGGCATACGGCCAGCCCGTCGCACCGGCCGGATACGCCCAGAAGTCGAAACTGGCAGCCGGTCTGCTTGGCATCTTCCTGGGCTGCTTCGGCGTGCACAACTTCTACTTGGGCAACACCGGCAAGGCCGTGGCACAGCTGCTGCTGACCGTCATCGGCTGGATTCTCATCATCGGCCCAGCCGTCGCAGGCATCTGGGGACTGGTGGAAGGCATCCTGATTCTGTGCTCCCACTACGGCTCGCAATGGCACCGTGACGCTCAAGGCGTCGAACTGCAGGATTGATGACTCGAGGACTTTACAAACAGCCGGGCGGCAAACTCGTTGGAGTGACTGTCCGGCTTTCTCATGCCGATTCGGATTACGCCGATTCGGACTATATTGATTCGGCTCATACGAATGCCGTGAAAACGGTTCCATACGCTGGGCCGGCTGCATCATCGACTGTTATCGAATGCCATATCGACGGCGATTTCTTCCTCGATGGGGACGATGCCGGAACGCGGAATCTCTTGCATTCCATGGAATGTGCGCTGGAACAGTGCGCGGCCCGTTGCCTCAGCGGTTCGATGGTTTCCGAACGTGACGTGACCGCCGCCGTTGAACGGACGATGCTGCACCATCCGGACGTGCGCATCGTCGGCATGGGCGCGCGTGGCATCGCCATCGCCTTTCAACGTGCGATTGACGGCATCGATGGCGCCGATGGCATTGCCGGTATCGGCGGTAATGATGTTACGAAAGTGGAACCACGCGACGACCTGCGCATTCGGCGGCATACCAGCCCAATGGAAACCGCAGAAACCGCGGAAATCGCAAAAAACATTGAAAACACTGGAACCGCGGAAAGCGACGAAAACGCTGGAACCGTTGGAACCGGCGAAATCGCCGAAACCGGCAATTGGGCGGAATACGCGCGACGCTGGCACGCACTCAAACCGAACATCGTGCACGACGACCCCCGCAAACCGCAGGAACAAATGGACCTCGACGTCGAATGGGCACGCGAAGTGGCTGCCGGAACCCGCGAACCCACCCTGCGTTTCTGGGAATGGGCCGAGCCGGCCGTGGTCATCGGCAGATTCCAGTCGCTCGAAGACGAAGTCAACGTGCACACCGCGCAAGACGAAGGATTCCACATAGTCCGCCGCTGCACCGGCGGGGGAGCGATGTTCATCGAACCAGGCAACACCATCACCTACTCGCTGTACGCGCCACTCGACTTCGCCCACGGCATGAGCGTCGAGGAATCCTACGAACTCTGCGACTACTGGCTCGTCGAAGCGTTACGCGCCCTCGGCCTCAACGTACGATTCGCCGGACTCAACGACATCGCCACACAATATGGCAAACTCGGCGGCGCCGCGCAACGCCGGTTCGCGCCCACCCACGGCGGACCCGGCGCGATTCTGCACCACGTCACGCTCGCCTACGACATCGACGCGGAAAAGATGACCCGCGTGTTGAACATCTCACGAGAGAAAATGTCCGACAAAGCGGTGAAATCAGCGGCAAAACATGTCGATCCCATGCGCTCTCAAACCGGCATGGGCCGAGACGAGGTAGTGGCGCGACTGGTCGACGCCGCCGTTCGAGTTACAATGTAGCCCGAATGGTCGATGGTGCCCGACTTAACGAGCGTTGGCATGGATGTCGACAACGGAAAACGCAGAAGCACGTCGGAACGGAGGCACGTCGATGGTCACCCCGAATGGAACCAACGGAATCAATGGTTTTGGTGGTTTCGACGATGAGCGTGAGACGTTGCTGCACACCGCGCTGTTCAAGCAGGTTTCGTCCGAAGAAGCCCGGGAACTGCTGCCGTATCTGCTGCATGCCGAATACGACAAGGGCGATTTCATCTTCCGCGAGGGAGACACCGACCATCGCATGTATCTGCTGGAGGAAGGCCGCGTCAAACTGACCAGACAATCCTCCGACAAGCGTGTGCAGCTGCTGAGCATCCACGCGTACGGCGAAGTGTTGGGTGAGATTCCGGTGTTCGATCCGCATGGCGGACCGCGTACCGCTTCGGCGGTGGCGATGACCAACGGCACGCGTGTGGTCTGGCTGGAACATGACGCGCTGTTCGACTGGCTCGACGAACATCCGCGCGTGGCCGTGGACATGCTGCAGGTATTGGCGCACCGCATGCGCAGCAACAACGAACGCATCTGCGATCTGGTGTTCATGGACGTTCCCGGACGACTCGCCAAAACACTGCTCAATCTGGCATCACGATTCGGCGAACCGGTCGAAGCCGGCCTGAAGGTGCCGCACGATCTGACACAGGAGGAGATGGCGCAGCTCGTCGGATCCTCACGCGAAACGGTGAACAAGGCGTTGATGGATTTCGCTAACCGCGGATGGATCGCCAGGGAAGGCCGGTCCATCATCATCTACCAGCCGGGCATGCTGATTCGCCGATCAAGACGATGACATTCGGCTGGTTTTCGGCTGATTTCCAACTTTTCCTAAGAAATTGTCTGTTTTGTGAGAAACCCGTGACGGCTTCCGGCACATGCGTTGGCGGGCATGTGTTTAGTAGACCCGCCACTTTAGAATGGGCGTCATGCCCAAGAAGAAGACCCTTACCGTTCAACGTGTGCTCGCATTGGTAATCGCATACATCACGTTATGCGTGGGCGGCGGCGTTGTGACGAGTATTTTCTTTATGCCCGCTGTGTTCGCCGCCAATAACGCGGCCAAAGCCGTCATTCCGTCCCTTGCGGTCGAAGGCATCGATTTCGATGTGACCTCGCTTCCGCAACGCTCGACGATGTATTTCAACGACGGCAAGACCGCTTTCGCGGAATTCTATACGCAGAACCGCGAGGTCGTGCCGCTGAAGAAAATCTCCAAAGCCATGCAGCAGGCCGTCGTGGCCCGTGAAGACAAGCGCTTCTTCGAACATACCGGCGTGGACGTGCAGGGCGTGTTCCGAGCGTTCTTCCAAACCTATGTCAGAGGCGGCGACCAGCAGGGCGGTTCCACGCTGACGCAGCAGTACGTCAAGAACGTGCTGTCCACCCAAGCCCGTGAAGACGACGATCCGATCGCCGAATACCATGCGACGGAAGACACCGTGGCACGCAAGCTGCGCGAGATGCTGATCTCGGTGCAGATCGAAAAGAAATACTCCAAAGCCGAGATTCTGCAGGGCTACCTCAACATCGCGCAGTTCGGCCGCAACAACCTGTGCGGCGTGGAAATGGCCGCCAAACGCTACTTCAATGTCTCCGCTTCGGAACTGAACGTGACCCAGGCGGCGACCATCGCGGCAATCACCAAGAATCCGCAGAACTTCGATCCTTCCGTGGAAGCCAACCAGAAGGAAGCCGAACATCAGCGCAACATCGTGCTGCAGCTGATGCACGACCAGGGCTACATCACCTCCGAAAAGGAATTCAAAGACGCCATCAACACGCCGTTGAAGGACACGCTGAACCTGCAGGACGTGAGCTCCGGATGCCAGTCGGCCATTGAAAACACCGGCTTCTTCTGCTCGTACGTGGTCAACCAGATCCTGAAGAACAAGGCGTTCGGCAAGGACGACGAGGCTCGCGAGAAGCTGCTGAAGGAAGGCGGTCTGAAGATCGTCACCACGCTCGACCGCAACGCCAACAACGCGGCCATGCAGGCGGCGAACAGCACCGTGCCGGCCACAGACCCGTCCGGATTCGAAGTGATGATAGCGGCCGTGAAGCCGGGCACCGGTGAAATCCTGTCGTTCGGCATCAACCGAACCTACGACGCCACGGATGACGCCCGAACGGACGAGACCAAGACCTCCATGAACTACATGGTCGACCAAGAGGACGGCGGCGGTATGGGCTTCAACGTCGGCTCCACCTGGAAGCCCATCAACATGGTGGCGTGGATGCAGAAAGGCCACTCCATCAACGAGTCGCTCGTCACATCCACCGTCTACGACACGTCGAAGTTCAACTGCAACGGCTACGGTTTCGTCGGCCCGTGGAGGGTGCAGAATTCCGGCGGCGGCACCACCTCTCCGGAAAGCCCGCTGCAGGGTCTGATCAAGTCGCACAACACCACGCAGGCCTCGATGGCGTCGAACATCGGTCTGTGCGCGATCGCCGACGCAGCCAAGGAGATGGGCTACCACAACGCCATCTCCAACGCGTCCGACATCTACTCCGCTAACTCGTTCCAGCCGCCAATGACCATCGGTACGGTGCAGGCGTCGCCGTTGACCATGGCCAACGTGTACGCCACCATGGGCGCCAACGGCGTGGAATGCACTCCGATCGCCATCACCAAGGTGACCGACCGCAGCGGCAGCAAGGTGAAAGTGCCGTCCGCGAACTGCCATCAGGCCATCGACCCGGACATCGCGCAGACCGTGTCCTACGCGCTGAACCAAGGTGTCGTGCAGCCTGGCGGCGAAGCGTCGACCACGCAGCTTGACAACAATCGCAAGACCTTCGCCAAGACCGGCACCAACGAGAACACGGTGATGGCCACCGCAGGCTTCGTGCCGAACCAGGTCGCGGCGTTCGTCGCGGTCGCCGATGCGCAGGACCCGATCAACAACACCTTCGACAACAAGACCATCAACGGCGTGTACCGCCCGTCCTGGTACGGCATGTACATCGCAACGCCGGCGTGGAAGCAGTTCATGAACACGTATCTTGCCGCCATCAACGCGCCGATTGACAACGATTACGGAAAGGGTGCCGACAAGTACACGGTTTCGAAGGGCGCCACCAGAACATACAACCAGTACCAATACCAGCGCCAGCAGAACAGTCAGCAGCAAGGCCAGCAGCAGACCAACCAAGGCCAGCAGCAGCAATCGCAGCAACAGCCTGCTGAGCAGCAAAGTGACCAGCAGCAGCATCAATAGTTGCGATTGTCGGCTATTCATGCCGACTGTCCGCATTGACTGACCGCACTGACTGCCCACGTCACCGGAGCGTAAATCGCATGGCAAAGTGAACAGTCCATGAACGCCCGCCCCAACCGGCGGGCGTTCTGCTTACAATGCAATCGGTACCATGCCCGTCGTGTGGGAACGCGGTGCGGATATCGACGATTCAGGCGATACCAACGATTCATAAGAGAGATGACAATGAGCGAAGACAAGAAGAACGGCAAGCAGAACAAGACGGTCAAACCGTTCGATCCGATGACGTTGCGTGGCGTCACCGTGCGCAACCGCATCTGGCTGCCGCCAATGGACACGTATTCCGCATTGGCGCAGGACGGCAAGCCGACGCCGTTCCACTACCAGCATTACGTTTCGCGTGCGATGGGCGGCTTCGGCATGATCATCATGGAAGCGACCGCCGTCGCGCCGGAAGGCCGCATTTCGCCGTGCGATCTGGGATTGTGGGATGACGGACAGATGGACGCATGGCGTTGGATCGTGGCCGACGCGAAGGCAGCGGGTGCCACGATGGCGGTGCAGCTCAACCACGCCGGACGCAAGGGTTCCACCGGCTGCCACGCGATCGGTTTCGATGGACAGAGCGTGCCGGAAGAGCAAGGCGGATGGCGGACGGTTTGCCCAAGCGCCAACGCATACGGTTCCCTGGCTCGTCCGCGCGCGCTGAGCGTCGATGAGATCCACACCATCGTGGACCAGTTCCGCGACGCCGCCTGGCGTGCCATGAACATCGGCTTTGACGCGGTGGAAGTCCATGCCGCGCACGGCTACCTGCTGTCGCAGTTCCTCGACCCGCTCATCAACGAGCGTGACGACGAGTACGGCGGATCGTTCGACAATCGCGTCCGCATGCTGGTCGAAGTCGTGGATGCTATTCGTTCCGTCGTGCCCGATACCATGCCGGTGCTGGTGCGCGTCTCCGCCACCGACTGGGCCGCAGGCGGTTGGGACCTTGACCAGACCGTCGAACTGGCTAAGATTCTGAAGGCCCACGGCGTGGACCTGATTGACGTGTCCACAGGCGGATTGATTCCCGACGTGACCATTCCGGTGAAGCCCGACTACCAAGTGCCGTTCGCCGAACAGGTGCGCAGTCGCGCGGGCATTCCCACCACCGCAGTCGGGCTCATCACCAAGCCGAAGCAGGCGAAGAAGATTCTGAAGTCGGGCGCCGCCGACGCCGTGGAAATCGGCCGCGCTGCACTGCGCGACCCGTATTGGCCGCTCCGTGCCGCCCACAAACTGGACGTGCCGGTCGAGGAAGCCCCCTACCAGCCGCCATACCTCCGCGGCGCCTTCCGCTGACCCTTCCCCTCCCTTCTTCCTCTTTTTTATTGCGAAAAGTAGCCACAACCCAACGCAACATAACAAAAAACGAGTGGGAGGGCGGGCGTCCTGTTCACGACCGTAAGCTTGGCCGAACGGCCTTGAGTGTGTCGTGAACAGG
>OLOL01000345.1_pt1 | contig 49876 bp, 39 predicted proteins | sample 1673081 | NCBI WGS metagenome assembly OLOL01 (sample SAMEA3136753, study PRJEB25190) | human gut metagenome
ACCAATCTGCACCTGCCGAATTTCCTCAAGGGCGGACTGTATCAGGGCGCTGGGAAAACCGTCTGCGTACCGGGGCTGAACTGCTACTCCTGTCCAGCGGCAGCTGGCGCCTGTCCCATCGGAGCCTATCAGGCGGTGGTGGGATCATCCAAGTTTCGCTTTTCCTATTATATCACAGGTTTTCTCCTGCTGGTGGGGGTTCTGTTGGGACGTTTCCTCTGCGGCTTTCTGTGTCCCTTCGGTTGGGTTCAGGAGTTGCTGCACAAGATCCCAACGAAAAAGCACTCCACAAAGAAGCTCAAACCACTGACGTATCTGAAATACGCAGTTTTGGTGGGGATGGTATGCCTGATGCCGACGCTTCTTGTGAACGATGTGGGGATGGGCGACCCCTTCTTCTGCAAGTACCTCTGCCCTCAGGGCGTGTTGGAGGGGGCGATCCCGTTGTCTCTTGTCCATTCCGGTATTCGAGCGGCACTGGGTGCGCTCTTTACTTGGAAATGCAGCATCCTGCTTGGGGTGGTCGTACTGAGTGTGGTGTTCTATCGCCCCTTCTGCAAGTGGCTCTGTCCCCTGGGTGCGATCTATGCCCTGCTGAACAAGGTATCCCTGTTCCAGATGAAGGTGGATAAACGCAAGTGCATCTCCTGCGGGAAATGCGCCCAAGCCTGCAAGATGGATGTGGACGTGACCCAGACGCCCAACCATACCGAATGCATCCGCTGTGGGATGTGTGTCCGTGCCTGTCCGACCAACGCCGTGCGCTTCCGCTGCGGCTTTGGAGACGGTAAAAATAATGAAGCTGCGGCAGAAATGCCGCAAAAAAGCGACAACAAAAATAAGGAGGAATTAAAATGAACGCAAAGAAATGTTTGGTATTGCTGATTACTGGGCTGCTGACGCTGTCTTTGGCCGCCTGCGGCGCAAAGAAGGGAGGGAGCATGGGCAGTATGAGCAGCATGGGTAGCATGGGTAGCATGAGCGCAGAGGCTTCCACCATGACCAACGAGCCCAAAAATGCCGAGGAAGCGGCCGCTATGCACAAAGACCTTATGGCACAGGAGAAAGCAATTCTATCCAAAAACACTAAACTCTGGGAAAAAGTCTTTATGGAAACGGACAAGGGTATGATCTTGATCGAAGATGGGAAAAATTACGGCGAATATCTGCTGGATACCATTGAATCCATCAAGGATCAGTTTACTCCGGAGGAATTGAAGCTGCTCCGGAGCGAAGGGGAGAAGATCCGTGACATCGAAAGCAAAGTGACCATGCTGGAGGAAAAGTTCCCGAGCCTGTCTGAGACTTCCTCAGAGGGGGACAGCAGCACGAGTATGCCCGCCGAGCAGAGCAAGACGCAGCAGTTCCCGTCCTTTGCGGGCAAGGACTTGGACGGGAAGCAGGTAAAGAGCGACAAGCTGTTCTCCGGCAACGCTGTCACTGTGGTGAATTTCTGGTTCACCACCTGCAATCCCTGCGTGGGCGAGCTTGCCGAGCTGGATGCGCTGAACAAGGAGCTTGCGAAGAAGGGCGGCACGCTCATTGGCGTCAACACCTCTACCTTGGATGGCGACAAAGCGGAAATCTCGGATGCAAAGGATGTGCTGATGAAGAAGGGCGCAACGTATCAGAATGTGTATTTTGACTCCAACAGTGAGGCAGGCAAGTTCGCCACCAACCTCTTGGCCTATCCTACCACCTATGTAGTGGATCGCAAGGGCAATATCGTGGGAGAACCCATCGTGGGCGCCATCACGGAAAAGAAGCAGGCGGAAACGCTGCAAAAGCGCATCGACCAGGTTCTTGCCGCCGATCGGGGCTGACAAACGGATCTGCCTCCTCCGAAAGGAGAACAACACCGTGTGTCGGAGCGTATTGTCCTTTCTGCTTGCTGCGGCGCTGCTGCTGAGCGGCTGCACCGCCCAGCAGAAAAAGATGCCCCCAAAAAGGAAAACCGAGGGAACGGAACTGGCTGGACAGTCCTCCGATCTGTCCGGTGAGGAAAGTGTGCATATGGATCACACGGAAAACGTCATCTATCTGGCAGGCGGCTGCTTTTGGGGCATAGAACAGCTGATGCAGTCCATTCCAGGCGTCCTGGATGCCCAGAGCGGCTACGCCAATGGCACCTGCCAGGCAGATGCCGACTACCGGACGGTCTGTAAGGGGGACACCGGCTTCCGAGAGACTGTGCGGGTGGAGTACGACCCGGAGCAGGTGAGCTTGGATGCCCTGCTGCTGGCTTACTTCTATGTCATCGACCCTACAGTAGAGAACCGGCAGGGCAATGACATCGGAAGCCAATACCAGACCGGCATTTACTACACCAACGACAAGGCGAAGGAGACGGTGGAGCGCATTGCTGAGATCGAGCGGAGCCGCAGTGAGAAGTTCTTTGTGGAGATCGGCCCTCTGAAAAACTACTATCCCGCTGAGGAGTACCATCAGAACTATCTGGAAAAGAATCCGGGCGGCTACTGCCACATCCCAAAGAAGAAGATGGAACTATTTTCTAGATTGCGCATTGACCCAGGCGACTATAAAAAGCCTGCTGCGGAGTCCATCCGAGATAAGCTGACAGAGGAACAGTACCGTGTCACCCAGGAGGATGGCACCGAGCGTGCCTTTACTGGTGCGTTCTGGAACCAGTTCGAGAAGGGCATCTATGTGGACGTGGTCACCGGCGAGCCGCTCTTTTCCTCCACAGATCAGTTCGAAAGCGGCTGCGGCTGGCCTTCCTTTACAAAGCCTATTGAGGAGCCTGCCGTGGTGGAGAGAGAGGACTTGAGCCACGGAATGCTCCGCACGGAGGTGCGTAGCCGTGCAGGAAATTCTCACCTCGGGCATGTGTTTACCGGCGATCCGGAATCCCCCAACGGCGTGCGCTACTGCATCAACAGTGCGTCTCTCCGCTTTGTGCCTTACGCAAAGATGAAAGCCGAAGGGTATGGGTATCTCCTGAACCTCTTTGAGAAATAAGCCAGCAGCGCAAGGAACGATCGCTCACCGAAAGCCCTGGGCGCTGTGCAGAGCAATCCGATTCGGACAAAGAACCGCCAGATTTGTGCAGTTTTTTGCGTTGCAGAGCGGCGGAAGCTGTGCTATAATAAACCTGTTCCGCCAATAGGCGGAGCTATGGGCCAGTAGCGCAGCTGGGAGCGCATCACATTCGCATTGTGGGGGTCGTCGGTTCGAATCCGATCTGGTCCACCAAAAAAAGACACGACCGTAGGTCGTGTCTTTTTTTTGGACTCCACACCCCTGCGGGGTGCTTCGCCCTTCGGTGATTGCACTTGCTCGGGGCGAGTGAATCGCCCCTGCGCCAAGGTTTTGCGCTGCAAAACGCTTGGGACGCCGGACTTCCGGCGGGTTTGGACTCCGGTGTGCTACGCACACCTCCGTTCCGATTTTATTATTTTCACGGCGGAACTAAATTCCGCCTATGGACAATTCTGCGCTGCGCTCCGAATTGACGTGCCACTTGGCACGGCCGCCAGAAGGCGGCTTTTTTGGGCTTTAGTGATTTGACTTGTGTGGCGTGCCCGTCCACGGCAGAATTGTTGCAATTTCGCCCCCGCTATGCTATGCTAACCCCAGAAAAACAGACGCCCCACCCACGGGGCTTTTCTTTTGCGGCGATGCCGCAGGAGGGGAAGGGAGCAAAGCGATGAAAAAGATACTGCTGCTGGGCACGGGAGGCACCATCGCCTCCAAGCAGACTGAGGACGGCTTGCAGCCGGCACTGACGGCGCCGGAGATTTTGGAGTATGTGCCCGGAGTGGAGCGCTACTGCGACATTGATGTGAAGCAGGTGTGCAACATCGACTCCACCAATATGTCTCCGGAGATCTGGTCTCAGATCGTCCGTGCCATCGAGGCCAACTACGACCACTACAACGGCTTCGTCATCACCCATGGCACTGACACCATGGCCTACACCTCTGCCGCCCTGAGTTACATGATCCAAAATTCCAGAAAGCCCATCGTCATCACCGGCTCCCAGATGCCCATCAACACCGACAGCACCGATGCCAAGGTGAACCTGCGGGACAGCATCTACTACGCCTGCGACGACTATTCCGAGAACGTCTCCCTGGTCTTTGACGGCAGCGTCATCGCTGGCACCCGTGCCAAGAAGATGATGGCCCGCTCCTTCAACGCCTTTTACAGCGTCAACTTTCCTGTACTGGCTCGCATCCAGGATGAGCACATCATCCGCTACCTGCCCTACGATCCGATTCGGGAACCCCTTCGGTTCCAGCGTCAGGTCAGCGACAGTATCTGTGTCATGAAGCTCATCCCCGGCTCCCGTCCGGAGCTGCTGGCCTATCTGTTCGAGCACTATGACTGCATCGTCATCGAGAGCTTCGGCGTAGGCGGCATCCCAGCCAAGATGCTGGAACAGTTTTATGCGGAGATGGAGAAGTGGGCGTCCAAGGGGAAGTTCATCGTCATGACCACCCAGGTGGTCAACGAGGGCTCCAACATGGAGATCTACCAGGTGGGACAGCGGGTGAAGAAGGAATTCCAGCTGCTGGAATCCTATGACATGACCCTGGAGGCCACCCTGACCAAGCTGATGTACCTGATGAAGCGGTTCGAGGGGGACTATGACGCCATCCGGCGGCATTTCTATCGGGAGATCAACCACGATATTCTATGCGCCTTCGAGTCTTGACCGGAGGCCGGCGAGAACCCTCTGCGCTGGGAAGGGCGCAGGGGGTTTTGTATACTGGGCGTGTGCGTTGGTGGCGCATGATTAGACGAAATGGTGATAAAATGGGGACAAAATGTGGCGTTTTTCGGGAGAAAGGAGACTTTCCGTTCCTTGACAATTCATGGGGAAGGGGATAGAATAAAACAATCCGTATCGAGAGAAACCAACGGAAATCACTATATTATGGAAGAAGATGAACCCCAATGATGAGACTGGATGATTTCAAAGCGGCACGCAACGTCCTCAAAGGCATTTTGAACGACACGGGTCTGATTTACTCCCAATTTTTCTCCAAGGCCACTGGCAATTACGTCTACCTGAAGCCGGAGAATATGCAGGTCACGGGCGCCTATAAGATTCGCGGCGCGTACTACACCATCAGCACCCTGTCCGACCAGGAGAAAGCCGCCGGTCTCATTACCGCCTCCGCCGGCAACCATGCCCAGGGCGTGGCCTATGCCGCCAAGCACGCCAATGTCCCCGCCACCATCGTCATGCCCACCACCACCCCCCTTATCAAGGTGAACAACACAAAAAATTACGGCGCCAACGTAGTTCTGCACGGGGCGACCTTTGACGACGCGGCAGAGGAAGCGGCACGGCGGAGCAAAGAGGACGGCCTGACCTACATCCACCCCTTCAACGACCTGCGGGTGGCTACCGGTCAGGGCACCATCTCCTATGAGATCTTCAGCAACCTCCCTGATGTGGACATCATCCTGGTGCCCATCGGCGGCGGCGGCCTGGCCAGCGGCGTGTCCACCCTGGCAAAGCTCCTCAACCCCAACGTGAAGGTCATCGGCGTGGAACCCACCGGCGCAGCCAGCATGAAGGCCAGCCTGGAGGCAGGCCACATCGTCACCCTGCCCACCGTGGACACCATCGCTGACGGCGTAGCGGTGAAAACCCCCGGCGACCAGGTGTTTCCCTATATTCAGGAGAACCTGGACGACATCATCACCATCGAGGATAACGAGCTGGTCTCCGCCTTCCTGGACATGACCGAGACCCACAAGATGATCGTGGAGAACGCAGGTCTGCTCACCGTGGCCGCCCTATACCACCTGGACTGCAAGAACCAGAACGTGGTGCCCATCCTCACCGGCGGCAACATGGACATCATCACCATGTCCTCCCTCATCCAGAACGGCCTCATCAACCGCGGCCGTGTCTTTACCTTCTCCGTCCAGCTCCCCGACCGACCTGGCGAGCTGCTCCAGGTGGCCAGCATCGTGGCCAAGGAGCGGGGGAACATCATCAAATTGGAGCACAACCAGTTTGTCAATATCAACCGCCAGCACGGCGTCGAGCTGCGGGTGACCCTGGAAGCCTTCGGCCACGACCATAAGAACGCCATCCTGACTGCAATGGCAGAGGCGGGCTATCAGGTGAAGGAAGTGGCAACCGTCTTGTAAGAAGGGCTTCTGCAAGGTATAATAGAAGGAATGTTGATTTTTCGGAAAGGAAGCCGATTCTTATGATTCAAATTGCCCCCTCCATCCTGTCCGCCGACTTTACCAAGCTGGGTGCGGACTTGGATGCCATCGCCACCGCTGACATGGTGCATTTCGATGTGATGGACGGTGCCTTCGTGCCCAACATCTCCTACGGGATGCCCATTTGCAAGGCGGTGAACCAGTACACCGATATGTTCCTGGACACCCACCTGATGATCGAAAAGCCCGCCCGCTACATCGAGGACTTCGCCAAGGTTGGCGCCGACCTGATCAGCGTCCACCTGGAAGCCGATGGCCCCCGTGGCATCGAGGACGCCCTGAACGAGATGGAGCGCTGCGGCGTGAAGAAAGCGGTCGCCCTGCGTCCCATCACCAGTCCTAAGGCCATCCTGCCCTATATCGAACGGCTGGACATGGTGCTGGTCATGACGGTGGAGCCGGGCTTCGGCGGCCAGTCCTTTATGATGGATCAGCTGGACGTCATCCGCCAGTGCAGGGAGATCATCGACTGGTACAATCCCAGCTGTCTGCTGGAGGTAGACGGCGGCATCAACTTCAAGACCGCTCCCCTGGTGAAGGCGGCTGGCGCCAACGTGCTGGTGGCTGGCAGCGGTATCTACGGCCAGGAGGATCGGGCGGCGGCCATCCAGGCTCTGCGGGAGGCGTAAGGATGCAATATCTGCCTCCGGCCTTGGAAGCGCTGACGGAGCAGTTCGCCAAACTGCCCGGCATCGGCACCAAAACCGCCCAGCGCCTGGCGTTCTATATCCTGAACCTGCCGGACGGAGAGGCGGAAGCCTTCGCCAATGCCATCCGCAACGCCAAAGGCACCATCACCCACTGTCCCGTCTGCCAAAACCTGACCCAAGGGGAGGGGCTTTGCGCTCTGTGTGCCAGCCCTCGGCGGGACAAGTCCACCATCTGCGTGGTGGCCGACCCCAAGGACGTCATCGCCATGGAGCGAGCGGGAGAGTACCAGGGGTTGTACCATGTGCTCCACGGGGTCATCTCCCCCATGAACCATGTAGGCCCCGATGACCTGCGCATCAAAGAGCTGGTGGCTCGTGTGGCCGCCGGCGGAGTAGAGGAGGTCATCATGGCCACCAACCCGGACACGGAAGGGGAGACCACCGCTATGTACCTGTCCCGCCTGCTGCGGGATTTCGGCGTAAAGATCACCCGCCTGGCCTACGGCATCCCGGTGGGCAGCCACCTGGAATACGCCGATGACGCCACCCTCATGCGCGCCCTGGAAGGGCGGCGGGAGATGTGAGCGGCCTCAGAAAACAAACAACGGAGAGAGCCTTTGCTCTCTCCGTTTTCTGATCAATTCAAATCTAAGGTCTGTATGGGCACATCCATCCGCTGTGCCACCTGTTCCGGGGTCATCCCCTGTGCCAGGAACCGCTTGGCCACCTGTTCCAGTCCTTCGGCCACCTCGATGATATGTCCGTCCGGATCGTAAAAGCGCACCACTCGCTGTCCCCAGCGGTGTTCCTTCAGCCGGTGGACGAACTGCACCTGCCAGCGATCCAGCTGGGGCAGGAAGGCGTCCATGTCCTCCGTCTCGAAGTACAGCTCTCCGCCATTGTTGGGGAGCGTGACCTTTTGGGTGTTGAGAAATCCCTTCCAGGTGTCCAGGGTCTGCAAGGTGATGCCCCCGCTGAGGGTCACATTGGCGCCGAAATCTGCCACGATCTCTCGTCCAAGCAGGCCGCAGTAAAAGGCTTTGGAGCGTTCCATATTGGTGACGGCCAATAACGTACTCTGATATTTCATCCGTTCCCATCCTTTCTCCGTTGGCACTTTTGTTCTCTCTCCTGTCATTGTACGGGAAGATAGATGTCTTGTCAATGTCCCTTTCCGGCGAACAAAAAACGACACACCCTGGGGTGTGTCGTTTGCGCATCTAGAGAGAGCGGGGCTTACAGGCCGAACGCCCCCAGATTCAGCCCGCCGGTGAGCTTGCTGACGGTCTGGTTGGCGTCCTCGTCCACCTGACGGAGGACATCGTTGACGGCCAGTATGACCATGTCCTGGAGCATCTCCACATCCTGGGGATCCACTGCGTCGGGAAGGATGGTGAGGCTGGTGAGCTGATGCTTGCCGTTGGCGGTCACCTTGACTGCGCCGCCGCCAGCCTGGGCGGTGTAGATCTTATCTTCCAGCTGGCTCTGCATCTTCTGCATATCAGCCTGCATCTTCTGTGCCTGGCGGATCATATTCATGTTCATGCCGCCGCCCATGCCCTTCATGCCGCGGGCGTTAAAACCTTTTGCCATAATTCGTTGCTCCTTTATACTAAAATCTAAGTGGTTTCGTCTCAATCAATTTGAAAATGGTTCTTTCTGCCGAAATCCAGCAGCTGCGCAAAGGGGTCGCCCGCCGGCTCTGCCGGAGCGGCAGGGGGGGCACCGTCCACCAGCTTCAGCTGTACTGCCGTGCCCAGACGAGCGCTGACCGCCTGGAGGATGGCGTTGCGCACGTTCTCTCGACTGACCACAGGACGGGCGAAGGAGTTGACCAAGTACAGCGTCAGCACGGTACCTTCTAAAACACCTTCACACATGGACGGGTTGTTCAGGATGGGATAAGCACCCGGCCCTACGATGGCGCGTAAGCTAGGAACCAGTTCAGACCAGAAATTGCGATCTCTGCCAGCGGGGGGCGCTGCAACAGGTGCCTCCTGGACGGGAACCACCTGCGGCTCCTCCGGTGCAGGCACCGGCTCCGGCTGAGCCGTCGGCTGCGTCTGGGACAAAAAGTCCGGCTCCGGCGGCAGGGGGAGCTCCTCCTCCATCAGCGGCGGTTCCTCCGAAGGAAGGGGCGGCTCGTCCCAGGGGACGGGGTCGCTGACCGGTGGGAGCGTGGGTTCCTCGGTGTCCCAGGGGGGCAGGTCATCCTTCACGGGAGCGGGGGTGGGTTCCGGTGTCGGTTTGGACACTGGGTTCGGTTTGGGCTGTGCCTGTGGGACAGGCGCAGGGACAGCCATGGGCTGGACGGGGAGGGCACCGGCCAATTTGGCCTCCAGCTGGGCGATGCGGGCGGACAGGCCGGTGAGAGACTGGTCTAACTCCACCTCGCACAGTTGGATGAGACACAGCTCCGCATCTGTCCGCCGGTTGGCGCTGGTGCGCAGACCGGCTTGGGTGCTCTGCAAGAGTTCCAGCATTTGCAGCAGCCGCTGACTGGGGAACTTCCGTGCCAGCAAGCCCATGGTCTCCTGGTCGTACCCGCCGGTCATCAGGGCTTCGCCGTCTTGGGAAGCGGTCTTGCGGATGAGCAGATCACGAGTCAGGGAGGACAGCTCGGACAGCACCGACCCCACGTCCTTGCCATCATCGTATAGCTGTGCCAGTTGGGTCAGGGCGGCGGAGGTATCGCCGCTGGCGATGGCGTTCATGATATGGGCGGTCTTCAGGTTGCCTGCCAGCCCCAGCGTGTCCAGCACCGTCTCCCGATTTACCTGGCGGCCAGAGACAGCACATTGGTCTAACAGAGACAGAGCATCCCGCAGCGCCCCGTCCGCCAGCCGTGCCAGCAGGGAAGCCCCCTCCGGCGTCAGGTCGATGGCCTCTTGCTGGGCGATGTATTGCAGCCGGTTCTGGATGTCCGCAGGTAAGATGCGCTTGAAGGAGAACCGCTGGCAGCGGGACAAAATGGTGGCCGGCACCTTGTGCAGTTCGGTGGTGGCCAGGATGAACATGAGGTGTTCCGGCGGCTCCTCCAAAATCTTCAGCAGGGCATTGAAGGCGGCGGTGGAGAGCATATGCACCTCGTCCACGATGTAAACCCGCTTGCGCACGGCGGCGGGGGCGTACACCGCCTCGTCCCGCAGGGCACGGATCTGGTCCACGCCGTTGTTGGAGGCGGCGTCCAGCTCCACCACATCTAAAATAGCGCCGCTGTCGATGCCCACACAGGCGGGACACTTCCCGCAGGGATTGCCCTGGATGGGGGATTCGCAGTTGACCGCCTTGGCCAAAATCTTGGCGCAGGTGGTCTTGCCGGTGCCGCGGGTGCCGGTGAACAGGTAGGCGTGGGAGAGCCGGTTGGTCTGCACCTGTTTCTTCAGCGTCTGGGTAATATGGGACTGGCCTACCACATCGTCAAAGATCTGAGGCCGCCATTTCCGGTACAGTGCCTGATACAAGGGGCTGCACTTCCTTTCTGCCGGAATAAAAAACGCGGTCAGTCCGGAACAGTCCGGCCACACCGCGCTGACGGGCATTTTGGGTAAATGCCACGATACAATCATAATAAAAACACTCCGGCGATCACTCGGATACGACTCACCCGCGGCACATGGAGTGACCGCTTAATGCTGCTCGGTTCCCCGCCTGACATGGTTCACGGGCTGCCGTTGCGCGGGACCGTAACCTCAAACGTCACCGCCGGAGCTAGTGGTATTGTACTATATCTTCCACCGTTTCGCAAGGGGCTATTTTGATTTTTTTCCACGGAAGCCTGTCAGAGAAACTCCGGTTTGTGAAGCGAGGGGAAAAGGGAACGTCAGATTGACAGGAAAAGCGGAAACGTGTAAAATATTTTCAAAGGCCCATGGGCCGAAAAACATGACTTTTCACAGGAGCCCCCAGAGCGGCAGGCTGTGACGAAAAATAGAACGTCCCCCAGCGGGACGGAACACATTATGGAGGAAATGACACATGAGCGAAGAGAGGAACATCCCCACCCTGACCCTGGATCCTGCCGGAGACGAAGCTGCTGCTGCCGCCCAGGCTGCACCTGTCGCCCAGGCCGCACCTGTCGCCCAGGCTGCACCTGCCGCACCGGAGACGGCGGCCTCGACCCTGACCCTCACCCCGGAAGCACCCGTGGCGCAGGCGGTGGAGGATTCCGCACCCCCTGCCATTGACGAGTCCATGCTGTCCGAGGCGGAGCGGAAGATTGTGGACGAGTTCGCCCAGAAGATCGACATCACCGATTCCACCCAGATCTTGCAGTACGGCACCGCCGCCCAGAAGAACATCGCCTCCTTCTCGGAGAACGCCTTGAACAAGGTGCGCACCAAGGATTTGGGCGAAGTGGGGGATGTGCTGTCCAGCCTGGTGGTGGAGCTGAAGAACAACGCCCCTGGCACCGAGAAGAAGCGTGGCTTCTTCCAGCGCAGCAAGATCAAGGTGGACGAGATGCGTGCCCAGTACCAGAAGGCCGAGGGCAACGTGGACAACATCTGCCGCATCCTGGAACAGCACCAGGTGGCGCTGATGAAGGACGTGGCCATGTTCGACCAGATGTTCGAGTTGAACCAGCAGTATTATAAGGAACTGACCATGTATATCATCGCCGGCAAGAAGAAGCTGGAAGCCTGCCGTACCGGCGAGATGGCGCAGCTCCGTGCCAAGGCGGAACAGACTGGCGCCCAGGAGGACGCTCAGGCGTACAACGACTACGCCAACCTGATGGAGCGCTTTGACAAGAAGATCAACGACCTGGAGCTGACCCGTATGATCTCCATCCAGATGGGCCCCCAGACCCGTCTGCTCCAGAACAACGACACCCTGATGATCGAAAAGATCCAGACCTCTCTGGTCAACACCATCCCTCTGTGGAAGAGTCAGATGGTGCTGGCGCTGGGTCTGGAACGCTCTCGTCAGGCCACTGCCGCCCAGAGCGCCGTCACCAACATGACCAATGAGCTGCTGCGCAAGAATGCGGAAATGCTCAAGATGGGCACCATCGCCACCGCCAAGGAAGCGGAACGGGGTGTGGTGGACATCGAGACTCTGCGCAAGACCAACGAGGACTTGATCTCCACCCTGGACGAAGTGATGAAAATCCAGACCGAAGGCCGCCAGAAGCGGAGAGAGGCGGAAGTGGAGCTGACCAAGATCGAAGGGGATCTGCGGCAGAAGCTCATGGAACTGAGACACTGAGAAAGGACAACCCGGCGGGTGGGCGTGGCAGCGTCCGCCCGTTTTCTCTCTGGAAAGGAGCAGCGTATGACACAGGAAAGACCCGTGGTGGGACGGTTCGCTCCCAGTCCCAGCGGCCGGATGCACTTGGGCAACGCCTTCTCCGCCCTCATCGCCTGGCTGGCGGTTCGGTCGGCTGGCGGCGAGATGGTGCTGCGGCAGGAGGACTTGGATCCCCAGCGGTGCAAACGAGAGTACGCCGACCAGATCGAGGAGGATTACCGCTGGCTGGGGCTGGATTGGGACAGAGGCGGCAGTGCAGGCGGCGACGCCTATTACCAGAGCAATCGGGACGACATCTACGCCGAAGCCCTGGAAACATTGCGCCAAAATCAACTCATCTACCCTTGCTTCTGCACCCGAAACCAACTCCATGCCGCCTCCGCCCCTCACGCCACTGACGGCACTACCCTGTATCCTGGTACCTGCCGGAACTTGACCCCAGCGGAACAGACGGAGCGGGCGAAAACTCGGAAACCTGCCATGCGGGTGAAGGTGCCGGACGAGACGGTTTCCTTCACCGACCACATCATGGGAGCCTATCATCAAAACCTCGCCCAGGCGTGCGGCGACTTCATTCTGCGCCGCAGTGACGGCGTGTTCGCCTACCAGCTGGCCGTGGTGGTGGACGACGCCATTATGGGCGTCAATCAGGTGGTGCGTGGAGTGGACTTGCTGTCCTCTACGCCGAGACAGATCTGGCTGCAACAGCAGTTGGGCTTTCCCCAGCCGGAATACGGCCATGTGCCTCTGCTGTACGGCGCAGACGGACACCGGCTGTCCAAACGACAGAAGGACGTGAACTTGGGCGCACTGCGCCAGATGGGGAAGCGTCCGGAGGACATCGTGGGACAGTTGGCCTGCTGGGCAGGACTCATCGACCAGCCGGAGCCGGTGCAGGCACGGGAGCTGGTGGCGGAGTTCGCTTGGGGGAAAGTGAGACGAGAGAATGTCGTGGTGGAGTGAAACGTTGCGGAGGTCAAGCGCCGCAGGCCGCATGAAGTTTTGCGGAGCTTTTTAAGTGAGATTCCAAATCTAAGATTTGGCTCAATCGAACTTACACAGAGTGACAAAAGCGACTAGGGTTCAGGGGCAAGGCCCCTGGTCGCTGACCGCAGTCAGCGCCGCAGCGTTAAGAAAACTTGCCAGTGGCAAGTTTTTAGCGTAGGCCATGCCTGTTTTACAGGCATGGTACGCTGGGTTCCCTAAACGACGAGCGCAAACCCACCCCACCCTGTCCCACATATCGTACCCCCAACCTGCTAAACTACCCATAACCAACCAAGAAAGGAGCACTCCCATGCTGCACCTGTTACTCGGCCGTGCCAAGACCGGCAAAACCACCCGCCTCTACCAGGCCATGCGGGAAAACGGCAAGCACCGCCCTCAGGTGCTCATCGTCCCCGAACAGTACTCCCACGAGGCGGAGCGCCGCCTCTGTCAGGAGCTGGGGGGCGGTGCGTCTGCCTGGGCGGAGGTGCTCTCCTTCACCCGACTCTACCATCGGGTGCTCACCGAAACTGGCGGCTTGGCTCAGCCCATGCTGGACGGCGGCGGACAGCTGCTGCTCATGCACCAGGCGGTTCACGCCGTCTCCTCCCAGCTGACCCTCTACGCCAAACCGTCCCAAAAGGCAGCTTTTTTAGAGCATTTGCTGGCCACCCGCGGCGAGCTGAAAAGCTACTGCATCCAGCCCCAACAGCTCATAGAAGCTGGCGACAACGCTCCGGAAGGGGAGGGGCAGCGGCTGCGGGAGCTGGGACTGATGCTGGAGTGCTATGACACCCTGACCCGGCGCCTGGCCTCCGACCCACGGGATCGGCTGACCCGATTGGCAGAGCAGCTCAAAACCTGCGCATATGGCCGCGGCGCGGACTTTTACCTGGACAGCTTTGTGGACTTTACCCCCCAGCAGCGGCAGGTGCTCACCCAGCTCATGTCCAAAGCCCACTCGGTCACCGTGGCGCTCACCTGCGACACCCTGGACAACCACAGCTTAGAAGTCTTTGCCCCTGCCCGCCGGACGGCGCTGACCCTTCAAGCGGATGCCAAGGCGTGCCACACCCTTATGACATTTGAAATTTTGACCGGCCGGAAGGATGATGCTCCCCCAGCCTTGGCGGCGATGGAACAGCTGTTCCAGACCTATGAACCGTTGCAAGAAACCCCACCCACCGGCGTCCACCTGATCCAGGCGGAGACCCCCTATTTAGAGGTGGAGCAGGCCGCCCAGACCATCTGCAAGCTGGTGCGGGAGGACGGGCTGCGCTATCGGGACATGGTGGTAGCCGGCCGCACCATGGAGGACTACGCCGGACTGCTGGAGCCGGTTTTTGGCCGCTACGGCATCCCGCTGTTCTACAGCCATCGGGAGAGCATCCTGGAAAAGCCCATCCTGACCCTGCTGACGGCGGCGTTGGAGACGGTGGGGGACGGGTACGAGTACGACAGCCTGTTCCGCTACCTGAAAACCGGGCTGACCGGCATCTCCCTAGAGGAAGTGGACTTGCTGGAAAACTACGTCCTCCGCTGGGAGCTGCGGGGCAGCCAGTGGAGCCGCGAGGCGGCGTGGAACTGGCATCCGGAGGGGTACAGCCGCAAGTGGACGGCGGCGGACGAGGCCGCCGTGGCGGAATTGGACGCCCTGCGCCGACGGGTCATCGCCCCCTTGGAGACTTTGCGCAAGACCCAGGCCGCACCGGGGGCTGACCTGGTGCGGGTGCTGTACGGCTTTTTGGAGGACATTCAGCTGCCCCAGCGGCTGCAAGAGCGGTCGGAACAGCTCCGAGAACGGGGGGAGCTGCGGCAGGCGGAGGAATACCGCCAGCTGTGGGGCATCCTGTGCGGCGCTATGGAGCAATGCGCCGACCTGCTTACCGAGGGGGGCATGGAGCTGCGGGAATTTGCAGACCTGTTCGGGCTGCTCCTGTCCCAGTACGATGTCAGCGCCATCCCGGTCTCCCTAGACCGAGTGTCCGCCGGAGAGATACAGCACCTGTCCCACAAAGAGGCCAAGGTGCTCCTGCTGCTGGGGGCGGATGAGGATCATTTCCCCTTGGTCACCCAAGCGCCGGGGCTGCTCACGGACAGCGACCGGAGCTGGCTCCAGGCCATCGGATTGGAGGTGGCTCCATCGGCAGACCAGCGGCTGGATCGAGAACAGATGCTCCTTTACGAAGGGCTGGCGCTGCCCCATGAACAGCTATTTATCAGCTGGCCCCGCACCAAGGGCGGCGCTGCCACCAATCCGGCTCGCTTTGTGGAACAAATCCAAGGGTTATTGCCAAAACTGACCGTCACTCATTCGGACAGCGACACCTGTCCCATGGCGCCCCTGCCTGCCTTGGAGTGGGCGGGACGGCACCGGAATGATGCCCTCCTGGACGCCCTGGAACAGGAACCGGAGTGGAACCTCCGCACCCGACGGGTGCGGCTGGCACGGCAGTACACCCGTGGCGGCTTGAGCCGCAGCGCCGTGAACGCCTTGTACGGACACAAGGTGCGCCTGTCTGCGTCCAAGATGGACACCATCAAGAGCTGTCACTTCTCCTACTTCATGCAGTACGGCCTGAAAGCCAAAGCACGAAAGCGAGCAGGCTTTGACGCTCCTGAAGCGGGCACCTTTGTCCACTATGTGCTGGAACATTTCCTGCGGGACGCCAAGGAGCAGGGCGGCGTGCAGACCATGTCTCACGACCAGCGCAAAGCCAAGGTGAAAGAGGTGGTGGAGCAATACATACGAGAGGAATTGGGCGACCTGGAAGGCCAAAGCCCCCGCTTCCGCTACCTGTTCCGGCGGCTGTGTCAGTCGGTGGAACTGGTGGTGCAGAACGTGGTGGAGGAGCTGGAACACTCCCACTTCCAGCCCATTTCCTTTGAGTTGGGCTTCGGCGATGGCAAAGCGCTGCCGCCGGTGGAGCTGACGGTGGACGGCGTCACTCTGTCCATTTCCGGCATCGTAGATCGGGTGGACGGCTGGGCGGAGAACGGACGGCTGTATCTCCGTGTGGTGGACTACAAGACGGGCAAAAAGTCTTTCAGTCTCACCGATGTGTGGCACGGGTTGGAAATGCAAATGCTGCTGTATCTGTTCACTTTGGAGCAGTCCGGTCGGGAACTCTACGACCAAGACCCCACCGCCGCCGGCGTCCTCTACCTGCCTGCACGGGATCTGATCCTCAGCGGCAGTCGGGACATGACGCCCGCCCAGCGGCAGGCGGAGGTGGACAAAAAGCTCCGCCGCAGCGGGATGCTCCTGGACGACCCAGAAGTGCTGGCGGCCATGGAGACTTTGGACGCCACGGGAAAACACCGGTTTTTGCCCCTGAAAGTGAGCAAAAAGACCGGCGAGATCACCGGCGACAGCCTGGCCACAGCGGAGCAGTGGGGCAAGCTGCGCCGCCATGTGGGGAAAATTTTACGAGACATCGCCGGGGAGATCGGCACCGGCAACATCGACGCCGATCCCTATCTCCGCTCCGGCAACCGAAGCTATTGCGATTTCTGCGACTACGCCGACGCCTGCTTTTTTGAGGAGGGCAGCGGCCGGGATTGCCACCGCTACCTGTATCCGGTGAAGGGACAGCGGTTCTGGGAGTCGGCGGGCGCGGATGAAAACGAGGAAAGGGGGCAGCAGCATGGCGGTTGAGCTGACCAGAGAACAACAGGCGGTGGTGTCCACACGAGGGGGACAATTATTGGTGTCCGCCGCAGCGGGGTCCGGCAAGACCTTCGTGCTGGTGCAGCGGCTGTTAGACCGAGTGCTGCGGGAAGGGCTGAACGTAGACCAGTTCTTGATGATCACCTTCACCAAGGCGGCGGCGGCCGAGCTGCGGGGCAAGATCTTGTCCGCCATCCAGAAGGCGCTGCGAGAGCAGCCGGACAACGCCCACCTGAGACGGCAGGCCACCCTCATCTACCGCACCCAGATCTCCACCATCCACGCCTTCTGCTCCCGCCTCCTGCGGGAGAGCAGCGCCCAGCTGAACCTGGATCCGGACTTCCGGCTCATGGACGATGGGGAAGCGGGTCTGCTACGGCAGCTGACCTTGGAGCGGGTGTTGGAGGACGCCTACCAGCACTTGGATGAGGGGAACTTCTCCGTCCTGGTGGACTCCATGTCCGCCGGACGGGATGACAGGCGGCTGCGGGAGATGATCTTGGACATCCATGGCCGCATCCAGAGCCACCCAGATCCGGCACGCTGGCTGCGGGAACAGGATGCAGTGTTCCAGTTCGCAGGCGTCACCGATGTGGCTCAGACCGCCTGGGGCAAGCTGCTGTTGGAGGACACCCGAGAGCTAGCCACCTTCTGGCGAGGACAGATGATGGGGGCGGTGGAAGCCATGGCCGCAGACCCAGAGTTGGAGGGCGCCTACGGGGACAGCTTTCGGGGCACTGTGGTGGGACTGGACGAGCTCATCGCCGCTACCGATCAGGGGTGGGACGCTGCCGCCGCCTGTGCCGCTGTGCCCTTCCCCAAGCTGAAAGCCTCTCGGAAGATACAGGACAAGGGGCTGCAAGAGCGGGTGAAAACCCTGCGGGAGCAGTGCAAAAAGAAGCTGGCGTCCCTGACCGACCGGTTCGCCGGAGACAGCGCCGCCCTGCTGGGCGACTTGCGGACGGTGAGCGTGCCGGTGCGGGAGCTGTTCCGGATGGTGCAGACCTTCGAGGAGGCGTATCAGCAGGCCAAACGGCGGCGAAAAGCCTTGGATTTCAACGATTTGGAGCACTTCACCGCCCACGCCCTGGTGGATGACCAGGGGCAGCCCACCCCCCTGGCCAAGCAGTGGCAGGATGCCTTTGTGGAGGTGATGGTGGACGAGTACCAGGACACCAACGCCGTCCAGAACGTCATCTTTGACGCCCTCACTGACGGGGGCAAGCACTTGTTCCAAGTGGGGGACGTGAAGCAGTCCATCTATCGGTTCCGGCTGGCCGACCCGAGCATCTTCCTGCACAAATTTGACACTTTTGCCCGCCCCGACAGCGCCCAGCCCGGCGACCCGCAGGTGTTGGTGCTGTCCAAAAACTTCCGCTCCCGTCCCAGCGTGTTGGAGGCGGTGAATTTCATCTTCGAGCACATCATGACCCCCTCCTTCGGCGAGATCGCCTACACCGAGGAACAAAGATTGTACCCCGGCATGGAGTTCCCAGAACACCCCAACGACCGGACGGAGCTGAACGTGGTGGACTTGGGGCAGGTGGAGCAGGAGGAGGACGCGGTGTCCCTGTCCAAAGACCAGGCGGAAGCCTATTTTGTGGCGGGACGGGTGAGACAGCTCCTGGACGAGCCGTTTATGGTCACCCACGGGGTGGACTTGCGCTGCGTCCGGCCGGAGGACATCGCCATTTTGTATCGCTCCCCCAACAAGGTGCTGCTCCACCTGACCAAAGCGCTGGATGAGGCACAGGTGCCCTGGCAGCTGGCGGGGGAGGAGGACTTTTTCCACTCCACCGAGGTGCGGGTGGCGCTGGCCTTTTTGCAGGTCATCGACAACCCACGGGAGGACGTGCCCCTCATCGCCGTCCTCCGCTCTCCGGTCTACGGCTTCACCGGCGACCAGCTGGCACTGCTCCGTGCCCACTGTCCGGAGGGAGACTTTTATCAATGCGTCCAGCACGGGGCAGAGTCCGGCGATTCGGCCTGTGTGGACTTTTTGGATGAGCTGAACCGCCTGCGCCTGCTGGCGCCGGACTTGTCTGCCGCTCAGCTGCTGTGGGAGCTGTACGATCGCACCGGCCTGTTGGGCATCTTTGGGTCTATGGCTGGCGGACAGCGGCGGCAGGAAAACCTGCTGGCCTTCTACCAGTACACCCGCAGCTGCCAGAGCAGAGGACACGCAGGGCTGTTCGACTTTGTGCGAGATTTGCGCCGTGTCTTGGAGCAGGGCAGCAAGCTCCCCGGCGTGCCGGGACGGCAGGGACGGGGAGTGCAGATCATGTCCATCCACAAATCCAAGGGATTGGAGTTCCCCGTGGTGGTGCTGGCGGGGCTGTCCCGAAAGTGTAACAAGGCGGATGAGATGGCGCCCATGCTCTTTCATCCCAAGTTGGGCGTTGGCCCCAAGGGGCTGGATCCGGAACTGCGGGTGGAGTTCCCCACCCTGGCGCGGCAGGCGGTGCAGTTACAGCTGGACAAGGAGATGAAGGCGGAGGAATTGCGCCTGCTCTATGTGGCCATGACCCGGGCAAAGGATAAGCTGATTTTGGTCATGACCCTGCCCAACGCCGCCAAGACCATCGCAAGTCTCCTGCCCAACGCTGGTGCTCATCCCGACCCACGCACCCTGTTCCAGCGGGACTCGGTGGGCGAATGGATGCTGCTGCCCATCCTGGCACGGGCGGATGCGGAGGAGCTGTGGGGCATCCAGATACCGGAGCACATCCTCCAACCTGCCGACCACTGGGACATTTTCTGTCATCGCCCCAGCCAACCGGAAGGCTTGGGAGGGGAGCATGACGCAGAACCCACAGAGGAAACGCCGGAACCCGACCTGTCCTGGCTGACCTGGCACTACCCCGACCCCATCCTGTCCCAGCTGCCCTCCAAGGTCACGGCCACCCAGATGAAAGGCCGCCTGCTGGACGCCGAAGCGGCGGAGGAGACGGGCACCAGCGCCCCCTGGCAAGGGGAATTCGCCCGTCCTCGGTTCGAACAGGCGCAGCGGGGCGTGACCCCCGCCCAGCGGGGCAGCGCTATGCACTGCGTGATGGAGCAGATCGACCTGGATGAGGCGGTAGAGGAAAGGACGGTCAAGCAGGAAGTCCAACGGCTGGTGGACGGCGGCTGGCTGACGCCGGCGCAGGGAAAATCAGTGAACGCCGCCCAGATCGCCGCCTTTTGGGCGTCCGATTGGGGCTGGCAGGCGCGGATGGCGTCTGATCTGCGTCGAGAGTTCAAGTTCTCCACCCTCATGCCCGCCAGCCGCTACCATCCGGACGCACCGGAAGGGGAGACAATGCTGCTGCAAGGCGTGGTGGACTGCTGCTTCACCGGCGGGGACGGCCTGACGGTCATCGACTTCAAGACCGACCGAGTGACGCCGGAGACGGCGGAGGAGCGTACCCAGTTCTATCGGGGGCAGGTGAAGCTATACAGCCAGGCGCTGACGGCACTGACTGGAACGCCGGTGGTGCATAAGGTGCTGTGGTTTTTCGCCCTGGGACGAGGATTTGAGGTGTGACGGCTGGAAAAAACGGAAAAAGTGGTTGCAATGACGGCAGATTTGTGGTAAAATATCAACCGTTCACGTGGTGTCCAACAAGGAGTGGGCATCGGGCGTGTTCAATCTGAGTTGTTCGAAAGAGGTGAACAATTATGAAGGCAGGTATTCATCCCGATTACCAGCAGACCACCATCCGTTGTGCTTGTGGTGCGGTCTATCCCACCGGTTCCACCAAGAAGGACATCCGTGTTGAAGTTTGTGCCAAGTGCCATCCTTTCTTCACCGGCAAGCAGAAGGTCGTCGATACCGGCGGTCGTGTCAGCCGCTTCAACAAGAAGTACGGTCTGGACAAGTAAGACGAGCAATAAAAGCGTCTGCGTTTCATCATTACGCAGGCGCTTTTTTCGTTGCCTGTCGGGTATCTTTTTCCCAGTTGGTATATTATAATGAATGTGTAAATGGATTGATTTGAAAGGAGCCTGATTCTGATGTTACAGAAAATCGACCCCAAGACCCTCACCGTGAACCCCTTCACCCTCATTGGCGACCAGTGGATGCTTATCACCGCCGGTACGCCGGAGCACTGCAATACTATGACCGCCAGCTGGGGCGGCGTAGGCGTCATGTGGGCGGAGCCTTCCGCCACCTGCTATATCCGTCCCCAGCGCTATACCAAGGAGTTCGTGGACAACAGCGACTATTTCACCCTCTGCTTCTTCGATGAGTCCTATCGCAAGGCGCTGAACCTGTGCGGCAGCACCTCTGGACGGGATGTGGATAAGATCAAGGAGTGTGGCTTCACCGTCCAGGCTGGGGCAGGCAACGCCCCCTATTTCGCCGAGGCAGAGCTGGTGCTGGTGTGCAAAAAGCGGTACGCCCAGCTCATGCAGCCGGAGTGCTTCACCGACAAGACCATTGACGGGAAGTTTTATCCCCAGAAGGACTATCATGTGATGTATATCGGCCAGATTGTAGAGGCATATCAGAAAGGATAATCTATGACCGAGTGTACTTGGAAGGAAGAAAAACGCAATCGGGCGGTGCTGGTGGGCTTGAACGCCTACAGCCTGTCCGCGGAAGATAACGCCACGGAAACCACCCTGGAAGAACTGGCCGCCCTGCTGGAAACGGCAGGGGGGGAGTGCGTGGGGGTGGTACTCCAGAACAAGGACAAGCCGGACGCCCGTACCTTTATCGGCGAAGGCAAGGTGGACGAGGTGCGTGAGCTGGCACAGGCGGTGGAGGCTGACCTGGTGGTGTTCGACAACGAGATTTCCCCCGCTCAGGTGCGGGTTCTGACCGAGGACATCGGCATCCAGGTCATGGATCGGGCTGGCCTGATTTTGGACATCTTCGCCCAGCGGGCACGGACGAAAGAAGGCCGCTTGCAGGTGGCGCTGGCGCAGTATAAATACCTGCTCCCCCGACTGACTGGTATGTGGGGACACCTGGTGCGCCAGACCGCCTCCGGCGGCAAATCTCCCATCGGCACCCGTGGCCCCGGCGAGACCCAGTTGGAGACCGACCGCCGGCACATCCGCCGGAAGATTCAAAAGCTGGAGGAGGATTTGAAAGATGTCCGTCGTGTCCGCGCTGTCCAGCGGGATCGGCGCATCAAGAACGAGGTGCCGGTGGTGGCCATCGTGGGTTACACCAACGCCGGCAAGTCCACCCTCCTGAACCACCTGACCGGCAGTGACATCCCCGCCAACAACCGGCTCTTTGACACCCTGGACACCACCACTCGGACGTTGGAGATCTCCGATACCTGTACCGTCCTTCTGTCCGACACCGTCGGCTTCATCCGCAAGCTGCCCCACCACCTGGTGGAGGCGTTCAAGGCCACCCTGGAAGAATTGAAGTACGCTGACCTGCTGCTCCACGTCATTGACGCCAGCAACGAGGAGTGGCGCACCCAGGCGGACGTGGTGGAAAAGCTCATCCGAGAGCTGGGGGCGGAGCAGACGCCCTGTATCGATGTGTTCAACAAGTGCGACTGCCTCCAGGCGGACATCCTGCCCCACGGCGACCGCATCGTGTCCATCTCCGCCAAGACCGGCGAGGGACTGGACAAGCTCGTGGAGGCCATCGGCAAGGAGCTGGACGAGGGCTCCAAGCAGGTGCTGCTCTCCCTGCCCTATGACAAGGGAGGCGTTCTGGATATGCTCTACCGAGAGGCCAAGGTGGACAGCGTGGAGTACGGGGAGACTATCCTGGTGCAGACCACCTGCACGCCTAAGGTGCTGGGGCTGGTGAACCAGTATGTGGTGGAGCAAAAGAGTTCCGATTAACAGCATAATGTGGAAAAAACGAAACTTTTCCCAACATAAAACGGCATGGTTTGATGCAGGCTAACGGCAGGAAAACCATGTCGTTTTTTTAGTTTTGAGGAAAGGAAGGGATGACGATGCTCCAATCCCTGACCCGTCGCACCCGCATTCGAGCGGCAACCTATCTCACCGCCGCCTTCGTCCTGCTGGCGGGCACCATCATGCAGCAAAATGCCCAGCTCATCCAGTACCAACGGCTCACCGCCAACAGCTACACCCATGCCTTTTCCGAGTTGACCGCCAGCGTCCAGCGCATGAGCACCAGCCTGGAAAAGCAGACCTGCACCACCTCTCCCACCCAGATCGCCGCCTTGGGGGCGGAAATTTATGGCCAAGCCCAGGCCGCTCAGCAGGCCATTGGCGAGCTGCCCTACGCCTATGTGGAGCTGACCCAGACGGCGTCCTTTGTCTCCAAAGTGGGGGACTACGCCCAGGCGCTGGCACGCTCCGCCGCCACCCAGGGGGGCTATACCGGCGACCAGTTGGAGACGGTGAAAGCCCTCTCCAAAGCCTCCCGCCAGCTGTCCCAGACGCTGGACAAGCTGGAACAGCAGGTCTATAACGGCGAGACCGTCCTGGAGGACTTGACCGCCGTGGAACAGCGTCTCAACGGCACCCAGAGCGCACGGAGCTTGGGCGCCCAGACCGGCGAGAGCCGTTTCCAGACCGTGGAAACGGATTTTCCGGAACTGCCCACCTTGATTTACGATGGCCCCTTCTCCGACAGCCTCCAGTCCAAAGCCAAACCCGGCCTGGAAGGCTTGCAGGAGGTCACCCGTGCCAGCGCAAGGGAGAACGCAGCCCGGTTCGTAGGCGTCAGCGCCCAGGCGCTGGAGCCCATGGAGCCCATCGCCGGTGACCTGCCCGCTTGGGTGTTCCGCTTGCAGGGGGAGAAGGGGAGCTGTACCATTCGGGTGACCAAAGCAGGCGGAAAGGTCATCGCCATGCTGGCTTCCCGCCCTGTTGCGGAAGCAGCCATCTCCCAGAAAGAAGCCGTCCAGCGCGCCAAAACATTTTTGGAACAGCACGGCTTTACCGACCTGACCGAACATTATTATAGTGAAGCGGACGGCACCCTGACCGTCAATTTCGCCGCCATGCAGGATGGCGTCCTCCTCTACCCAGACCTCATCAAAGTGGAAGTAGCCATGGACATCGGGGACGTGGTGGGCTTCGAGGGGGAAAACTACCTGACCCACCATGTAAAACGGGACAGCGCCGCCTTGAAAGCCACCATCACGGAGGAACAAGCCCGAAAGATCGTCTCGCCTGCCCTGACCATCCAGAGCGCCCGCCTGGCTCTCATCCCCACACCGGGAGAGGAGGAAGTGCTGTGCTGGGAATACACCTGCCAGACCGACGAGGGACGGCGGTGTATGGTGTATGTGAACGGACAGACGGGGACGGAGGAGAAGATTTTGCTGTTGATCGAGGATGAGAGCGGGACGTTGGTGCAGTGAAACGCAGACCATAACAAAGTTCAAGCCCCGCAGGGCCATTTAAGTTTTGCGGAGCTTTTACAAAAGCGACTAGGGTCCAGGGGCAAGGCCCCTGGTCGCTGACCGCAGTCAGCGCCGCAGCGTTAATAAAACTTGCCACTGGCAAGTTTTTAGCGTAGGCCATGCCTGTTTTACAGGCATGGTGCGTTGGTTCTTGCTAATTTGCAAGGGTGAATTTTTGACGTAGTCAAAAAGAGGGCGAACCCTCGCCAGGGGTTCGCCCTTTCCGTAGAGCAAAATAAAAGAAGAACCACACAACGTTCACTTCCAACGTTGCGTGGTTCTTTTTCCACTCAAATAGATTCAATAAACCCAGAAATAAAATACAACGCTACCCCCACACAGGTAGACCAGGAGCGGTACCGAGACAACTCCAAATAGCTGCCGCCGCCGCCGAAGGGATTGATGCGGCACAGCCGCTGGCGCAGATCGGCAATGTACGGCTCCATAAATTGTGCCAGCACTCCGCCCAGCACTACGTTGCAGTCCAGCACCATGCGGATGTTGTTGATGCCGATGGCTAGGTAGTCCAGATATTTGTCCCAGCGTTCCTGGAAATCCGGATTGCCCTGTTCCAGCCCCTCGAAGAACTCCTCCCGAGTGATGCCCAGGTCGGTGCTGATCCGTGCGGTGGAGCAGTATGCCTCCAAACAGCCTTCCATGCCGCACAAACACTTTTCGCCGTGGGGAACGATGCACATATGGCCGAACTCCCCGCTGTGATGGTGATGCCCCATGTAGCTCACCCCGTTCATCAGCACCGCACCACCTACACCGCGCTGGACGGACAGATAGACCATGCTCTCGTGCTCCCGATCCTTGTGGTTCCACCACTCAGCGATGCCGCCAGCATTGGCGTCATTTTCGATAAAGCAGGGGTAGGGGATATACTGCTTGAGCTGTTGGGTGGGGAACTCCTCCGCCTCCACAAAGGGAGAAAGGGTCACCGTCTCGTGGGCTTCGTCCACGATGCCAGGCAGCGCCACCCCCACCCCCAGCAGATGACTGCGGTCGATGTGGTACTCGTCCAAAAACTGCTCCAACTCTACCGCCATGTTGTGAAAGTATTCATCGGTGGCGGCGAAGTCGCAGATGATAGAGGTCTGGCAGATGAGGTTGGCGCGCAGGTCGATGCACACCATGTGGATATGGTATACGGAGATCATGATGCCCACGGCGCAGCGTACTCCGGCGGCCACGCCGATGGCACGGGGCTTGCGTCCACCGGTGGAGTGAAACGTGCCCTGGGTTTCCAGGAGCCCGCACTCCTGTAACTCCTTTAGGTTCTGCCCCACAGTGGGCAGGCTCAGGGAGAGAGATTGGGCGATCTCCTGCTTGGTGACGGGGGTCTCCGAGTCGAAAATATAGCGAAATACACGGCTTCGATTCTGTCTGCGCAGATCGGCGGTGTTATAGGTGCTCATAGGGATGCACTCCTTCAAAATCGGTTTCTTCCAGGCGAAAACGGGGATGTTCGCCTATCAAGACCATTTTATCATACTGTTATACAAAACACTTTTCTATTTTATCATACCATAAGGAAAAAGCAAGTGCCAAAAGGAAGAAAAACGGCCGGTTTTCTCATCGAAGATCCGTTTTTGAGGATTTCAGAAAAGCGGCAAGGCTGGTATAATAAGTGTAGAAATGGACAAGGAAGGGAGGGAGTCCATGGACATGGAACGCCCCATCCAAATGCTTCCCGGCATCGGCCCTGCTCGGGCGGCGCGACTGCAAAAATTAGGGCTGGAGACGGCGGATGACTTGCTCCGCTGGTTTCCACGGCAGTATGAAGACCGCCGGACGGTGTATCCAGTGGAGGGCGCACCGGTGGGGGAGAAATGCTGTGTGGCGGCTGTGGTGGTGGAAGCGCCCCGCACCACCCGCATCACCAAGGGAAGGGAAGTGACCCGTCTCCGAGCGGCGGACGACAGCGGAATGTTGTATCTCACCTTTTTCGGTCAGAGCTACGTCCGCACCGCCCTGCAAGTGGGGCAGTCCTATGTGTTTTACGGCACGGTAGAGGGCACCCAGCGGCGGAAGGGGATGACCAACCCCGTCTTCGAGCCGGAGCAGCGCCGGCAGGACACCGGCCGCATCATGCCCATCTACCCCTTGACCGCCGGCATCTCCAACCACCTGTTGGCCAGCGCCGTGGCCTGGTGCCTGGAGCAGCCCTGGGCGGAGTGGCCGGAGGACTTGCCCCAGACTATCCGACAGCGCTACCGCCTGGCCACCCGCACCTATGCCGTCCGCATTGCCCACTTCCCCCCGTCCTGGGAGGAGTTGGCTGTTGCCCGACGGCGGCTGGTCTTTGAGGAGCTGTTTTACTTCTCCATCGGCCTGGCCTTACTCCGTCAGCGGCGGACAGCAGAGGTGGGCATCCGCTGTGCCAACGGCGACCTGAGGGGCTTTTACGCGCTGCTGCCCTTCCAGCTCACCGGCGCCCAGCGGCGGGCGGCAGAGGACGCAGCTCGTGACCTGATCCGCGGCGTCCCTATGAACCGCCTGCTCCAAGGGGATGTGGGCAGCGGCAAGACGGTGGTGGGCGCGGCTTGTGTGTGGCTCATGGCGCAGAACGGCTATCAGTCCGCCCTGATGGCGCCTACAGAAATCTTGGCGCAGCAGCACGCCCAGACCCTGCAAACCCTGCTGGCGCCCAGTGGCATTCGGGTGGGGCTGCTCACCGGCTCCCTTCGGGCGGCGGAGAAGCGAAAAATTTACGACGCCATGGCCACCGGAGCCGTAGACTTGGTGGTGGGCACCCACGCTCTGCTCACCGATGGGGTGACCTTTGCCAACCTGGGATTGGTCATCACCGATGAACAGCACCGGTTCGGTGTCAATCAGCGGGCGGCCTTGGCACAAAAGGGAGGCGCTGTCCGCCCCCATATGCTGGTCATGTCCGCCACCCCCATCCCCAGAACGCTGGCGCTGCTGCTGTACGGGGACTTGGAGGTGTCCATCATCGATGAACGCCCGCCAGGACGCCAGAACGTAGATACGTTCTTGGTGGGAGAAGCCCTCCGACAGCGGATGTATGGGTTCGTGCGCAAGCAAGTCCAGGAAGGGCACCAGGTGTATATGGTCTGTCCCGCCGTGGAGGAGGGGCAGGAGGGCGGCCAGGACTTGAAGGCGGTGACCACCTACGCCCAGACCTTGCAGACCAAAATCTTTCCCGACCTGCGGGTAGGTCTGCTCCACGGGAAGATGAAGGGGAAGGACAAGGAAGCGGTCATGGCCGCCTTCGCAGCCGGAGAAATTGACATCCTCTGCGCCACTACCGTCATCGAGGTAGGCGTGGACGTACCTCGGGCAACGCTGATGGTCATTGAGAACGCAGAACGCTTCGGCCTTTCCCAGCTCCACCAGCTCCGTGGACGGGTGGGACGAGGGGACGCCAAATCCTATTGCGTCCTGGTCTCCTCCCACCAAGGCAAGGAGACGCGCCAGCGGCTGAAAGCGCTCTGTGCCACCAATGATGGCTTCCAAATTGCAGAAGAAGATTTGAAACTCCGTGGCCCCGGCGATTTCTTCGGCCAGAGACAGCACGGCCTGCCCCAGTTGAAGCTGGCCGACCTAGTGGAGGATGTGCAGGTGCTGCAAGAGGCGAAAGAAGGGGCGGAGTGGCTGTTAAATGACGATCCGGGGTTGCAAAAGCCAGAAAATCGGGGTATCCTAGACCGTGTAAGAGTACAATTTGAGGACAATGAAAACCGATTGAACTGACAAAGACAAAGGAGCGTATAAGCAATGAGTAAAGCAATGGAACGAGCAAAAGAACTGCGCAGCGGAAGCTGCGGCAACTATAACTGCGCCCAGTCCGTCCTGATCCCCAAGTGGGAGGAGATGGGGCTGGATCACGACATGGCCAAGCGGCTGTCCAAGAACTTCGGTGTCGGCATGAAGATCGGCTCCACCTGCGGCGCCATCACCGGTGGCCTGATGGTGCTGGGGCTCAAGGGCGCCAGCGATGCTACCGTGTCCGAGTACCTGCGCATCCTGAAGGAACGTCACGGCGGCAGCCTGAACTGCCCCGACCTGCTGCGCAGGAATCAGGAAGTGGTCAAGATGAATAAGAAGGCGCACTGTGACGGTATGATCCTGGAGTCCATCCAGCTGGCAGAGGAATTGCTGGCCAAGGAAGGGAAGTAACTGCATACAAAAAAGCGGAGGTTTTTACCTCCGCTTTTTCTTCTGCTCCTTTGGGAGCAGAGCAATTACTTCATGCCATTTTCGTAGGCTTCGATCATCTTCTTGACCATCTGGCCGCCGATGCTGCCAGCCTGCTTGGAAGTCAGGTCGCCGTTGTAACCCTGCTTCAGGTTGACGCCAACTTCATTGGCTGCTTCCATCTTGAACTGATCCAGAGCCGCACGAGCTGCGGGCACGATGACACGATTGCTGTTTGCCATTGCGTACATCTCCTTTTTCTTTCTGTTGAGATCCTTACCGTTGAAAATCCGGAGCGGATTTTCTGAGCCTAGTTTGACCTGGCGGCGTGGAAGTATGAGTGGAAATTTCTGTTCCTGTCGAATCAACAAAAATTTCAAAACAGAAAGAATAAAAAGAAGATTTGAAAGATTCCCCAAAATGCTTGCATTTTTGGGAAAAAAGCAGCTCCCCAAAGGGGAGCTGCTTGGAATCACAAGTGAGAAATCCACTTAGAACAGACGGCGTACCGCCTGAATGGGCTTGTAGTTGACGCTGCAATAGGTGATGCCATACTTCTTGCCCAGTGCGCTCAGCAGCTTGCCGCCGCCGGCGTAGATGCCTACATGACCGCCGTAAACAACGATGTCACCAGGACGCATATCGGACTTGCTGACCCCGCGGCCTACATGTGCGTCTGCGTAGGAGCTATGAGGCAGGCTCTTGCCGAAGTGTGCGTAGACGCTCTGAACGAAGCCGGAGCAGTCAGCGCCGTTGGTCAGGCTGGTGCCGCCCCACTTGTAGGGGTTGCCCACGAACCGCTGTGCATAAGCCAGGACTGCCGCGCCGCTGCCGCCGCCGGAGGAACCGGAGGAGGAGCTGCTGGAGGAACTAGAGGATGCACTGGAAGTGGTGGTGGAACCGGTGGTGCCGGTGGTGCCGGTGGTCGTGGTGCCAGTCGTACCAGTGGTGGTCGTGGTGGTCGTGGTGACCTGAGGCACGGTAGCCGGACCGGAGCTGCGCTCGGTGTAAGCCGGATCGATATAACCGGTATGGGTGCCGTAGACAACGACCTTATACCAGCCATCCTGCATCCCACGGACGGACACCACAGTGCCGTTGGGGATGGTGAAGGTCTTGTCGCTGTCGGTGCCGGGTTTTGCACGCAGACCCAGAGCGGAAGCAGTGACCTTGGCGAAATCGGGATAAGCCTTATAACCGCTGGAGGTGGTGGCGGAGGTGTAATCACCGCACACATAGCCTTCCTTGCCGTTATACTTCACCTGATACCAGCTGCCCAGAGAGCCGCGGATGTTCAGGACAGTGCCATAAGGCACGATGGCCAGCTGGTCATAGTCAGTGCCGGCGCCGGAGCGCAGCTTCAAGGTCTGAGAAGTGACCTGGATATAACCAGCGTCAATGGTGTCGGTAGCGGTGACATATTCTGCCTTTGCATAGCCGTCCACACCGTTGTAGGTCACGCCATACCAGCCGTCCTTGACGCTGGTGATGCGGAAGGTAGTGCCCTTGCTCATCTTGGTGACCACGTTGGACTCGGTGTTCCGCTTGGCACGGATGTTGAGGGTGTCAACAGAGATGGTGCCATAGCCCTTGCTCTTGCTCAGGGCTTCGGATTCCACGCAGCTTGCGTCCACATAGCCCACCTGGTCGTTGTATTCTACCTGATACCAGTCGCCCAGGGCATCCAGGACGGAGACTTTGTTGCCTTCGGGGATGACACAGAACATATCGGAACTGCTGTCCGCCGCAGAGCGGAGAACGGCGCTGGAGGTGCCGATGGTGCCAGAGGAGATGCTGGGGATGGAGATATACTGAGCCATCATGTAGCCCTTATGGGTACCCTTGTCATTCTTGTAGCTGACCTGGTACCAACCCTCCTCATCCAGCGCACCGATGATGGACACGCTCTTGCCGGCGGGCACCTTGCAGACCACCTCGGCATCAGCGCTCTTAGCGGAACGGATGTTGATATACTTTTTCTTGGTCTTGACCACACCGGTCAGATCAGCGGCATCGGTGTTATCGGTGTCCACGTGTTCTTCCCGCATATAGCCGTTGTAGGTGCCAGTGGAATCCTGATAGCTCACCTGGCACCAGCCGTCGGCGTCCGCTTCTGCGATCACGTCCAGAGTGCCGCCTACGGGAACTTTGCACAGGATGTCTGCGTCCAGGCTCTTTTCCGCCCGAATGTTGATGGCCTTGTGTGCCTTCTTGGTGCCGATGACGGTGGCAGCGGTAGCAGGCTGTGCGGAGACAGCGGTCTGCACATACTTGCCCAGCATATAGCCGGAATAAACGGTCTTGTCCTCGGCGGTGTAGCGAACCTGATACCAACCGGCGGCGTCCTTGTCCGCCAGGATCTCAATATCGCTGCCCACGGGAATCTTGCAGATCACGTCAGCATCGGTGGCGGAGGAAGCGCGCAGGTTGATCTCCTTGAACTTCTTGCCGCCGTTGGTAACGGTGCCGGCACCCAGGGAGACAGCGGACGTGTCCGCAGCAGCCTGCTGCTTCTTGACCTTTTTGGTCTTTTGAGCTGTATTGGTTTTCTGTTCTGCCTTGGTGGCCTTTTTTGTATCTTTTGAGGTATTCTTCTTGCTGTCTGTCTTCTTTGTAGAGTTGGTCTTGACAAACTCACCGGAGACATAGCCGGTGTGAGTGCCTTCACTGTCGGTGTAGGTGATCTTCAGCCAGCCGTTGTCTTCCTGATCCAGGATGGAGACCTTGTCACCTTTGACCAGCATACCCAGAGAGTCGGAGCTGGTGCTGGCTTTCCGGCGCAGGCGAACGCAGTCGTCCGTCACGGTGCCTACGTCTGCGGCCAGAGCCATGGAGCTGAGACTTGCGGTAAAAGAAGCAAGTAAAACGATGGATGTGATTTTCTTTGTCAGTCGTCGCATTGGGAACCTCCGTGCTTTTGTTTCTGTATCGGGTGTTTAGGGATTTTGCAGGGCCCGGTCCAGCCAAATAGCACTCAGGTCCATTGCAGCGTACAGGCTGTTCTTTTCGCTTTTGCGAACTACCCGGTCGCGGCTCTTCAAATCCGGATCGGTCAGCTGTAACTGCACAGAGACCTTGGTCGCCAAATTCAAGTCATCCATCTGTTCGGTGTCATGAATCTGGAGCATGATGATATACTTATCCGCCATGCTGCCATAGTACAGGATGTTATCCTTCCTGCGCAGTGGATGACCCTTATACACAAGGGGCAGATTCTTCGCTTCAGCCAATACGATACACCTCCTTACCAGTAAGTTGTAACCAAATTGTAACACATTGTTGTCTCCTTGTCAAACTTACCTCCTCGAAAGGGTTCCATTGGGAGGAGAAAAGCGGGGAAAAAGAAACAAAAAACGTCCTTCTTTTCAGAAGGACGTTGTATAAAACGCTAAAAGTGACAGAAAGTTTACAATTTGGTCGCATTCTCAAAGGTTGAGATAATAGCGCACCAGCTCCTGCAGCAGCTCATCTCGATCCAGCTGGCGAATGAGGGTGCGGGCGTTATTGAAGTTGGTGATATAGGTGGGATCCTCGGAGAGAATATAGCCTACGATCTGGTTGATGGGGTTGTACCCTTTCTGCTGCAGCGAGTTATAGACCTCGGTGAGAATCTCACGGGTCTCCCATTCCTTCATATCCGAGAGATCGAAACGACGTGTTAAATCAGACATATTAGAAAACCTCCGGTGCGGAAAACAGGAAAAAAGAGAAAAAAGTTATCTGGGCTAATTTGTTTAGATTATACCTGAAATGGAATGGCTTGTAAAGAGGTGGAGCGGGAAAAAGACGTCCGGCAGCGTAGAAACTGCCGGACGAAGAAGGCGGGTTATTTGGAACAGTTGCTGTCAGCGCAAAACGGCGCCCAGCTCCTGTTCCAGAGCGGCCAGGACAGCCTTCACATCGCCGTCCGCTTCTGCATCGGTGAGGGTGTGATCCTCATGCCGCAGCTTCAGGGCGAAGGCCACGCTCTTTTTATCCTCAGGGATGGGCTTGCCGGTGTAGATGTCAAACAGCTCCACCGCCTTGATCAGCCCGCAGCTTGCCTTGCGGATGCAGTCCTCCAGGTCGGCCACCGGCACGCTCCGGTCGCAGACCACTGCGATGTCTCGCTCCACAGCGGGGAATTTGGGCAGCGCCTTGTAGTGCATCCCTTGGGGACGGGCAGCCAGCAGGGTGTCCAGATGGATCTCTGCGGCGAACATGGGCTGCTCCACATTGTAGTTCTCATTTACCAGCGGGTGCAGCTGGCCCATGACGCCCACTTCCACGCCGTCGATGGAGATGACTGCGCAGCGGCCGGGGTGATAGGAGGGGTTGTCATGCTGGGCAGTGAACTTCACGTTTTTGATGCGGAAGGCATCAAAGATGGTTTCCACGTCGCCCTTGAACCGGAAGAAGTCCAGGTCGGCGCCGTAGCCGCCCATGGAGATGAACTCCGTCTCGTTGCACAGATCTTCCCCTTCCACCGGCAGGTACACCTTGGCTACCTCAAAGAGCTTGGCGGAGGGGTTGCGGTGGTTGTTGTTCCGTGCCAGGGTCTCCAGCATGGAGGGCAGGGGGGTGGTGCGCATGATGGAGGTCTCCTCGCCCAGGGGGTTCAGGATCTTCACGCTGATACGGCGGGGGTCATTCTCCGCCAGACGGATTTTGTCATAGTAAGCGGGGGCAATGAAGGAGTAGGTCAGGATTTCGCTGTAGCCCAGACCGCAGCAGATGTCCACCACCTTGTTGTGTGCCTTCTGCCGGTCGGTCAGACCGCCGCGGGTGGTGTCGCCCCGCATGAGGGTGGTGGGCAGGTTGTTGTAGCCCACAAAACGAGCCACTTCTTCTGCGATGTCAGAGTAATGCTCCACGTCCCCACGCCAGGAGGGAACCACCAGCATATCATCGTCCATGAGGATAAAGCCCAGGTCGGTCAAGATCTTGACCATCTCCTCTCGGCTCACGTCGGTGCCCAGCAGACCGTTCACCTTGTTCGGCTCCAGCTTCACCAGGGTGGGGGTGAAGTCCTTGGCTACCACATCCAGCACGCCGTCTGCCACTTCGCCGCAGCCCAGCAGCTCCACCAGCTCGCAGGCACGTTCCACGGCAGGCAGGGTGTTCATGGGATCCAGACCCTTCTCGTAACGGCCGGAAGCCTCGGTGCGCATCCCCAGAGCCATGGCGGTCTTGCGGATAGAGACGCCGTTGAAGTTGGCGGATTCGAAGAACACGTCAACGGTCTTGTCGGTGATCTCAGAGTTGGCGCCGCCCATGACGCCAGCCACAGCCACCGGCTTCTTCTCGTCAGCAATGACCAGCATGGATTCGTTCAGACTGCGGGCGGTGCCGTCCAGGGTCTGGATGGTCTCGCCGGGACGGGCACGGCGGACGATGAGCTTGTTGCCCTCCACGCAGGCGAAGTCGAAGGAGTGCATGGGCTGACCGTACTCCAGCATAACATAGTTGGTGATGTCCACGATGTTGTTGATGGGACGGACGCCGGAGGCACGCAGCCGCTCCCGCATCCAGACGGGGCTGGGGCCGATCTTGACGTTCTTCACCAGACGACCGGTGTAACGGGGGCACAGATCAGCTTCTTCGATGATGACGTCGGCGTAGTCCATGATGACCGCCTTGCCGCTGCCCTGCACCACCGGGTCGTGGAGCTTCAGAGGCTTGCCGAAGGTGACGGCCGCTTCTCTGGCCAGACCGATGACGGACAGGCAGTCGGGACGGTTGGGGGTGATTTCAAATTCCACCACATGGTCATCCAGACCCAGCAGGGTGGGGATGTCATCGCCGGGCTTGCAGTCCTCGTTGAGGATGAAGATGCCGTCGTCGATGCAGTGGGGAAATTCCTTGGGCTGTGCGTGGAGGTCGTTGGGGGTCAGGATGCGGTTGGTGCTCAAATCCAGAGCCACGAAATCGCCGGTGTGGATGTTCTGGCAGTCGGTGGTCACATCCAGCACGGAGTCGCCCACGTTGATGGCGCACTGATAGGTCTTATAAGCGGCAGTCTCAATGGAGTCCACCTGACCAGCCACCACCTTGCCGAAAATCTTCAGACCGGGGGTCAGTTCTTCCGGCAGGGAGGGCTTTTCGCCCTTGAGCACATGATAGTCGCCCAGGATGGCGGCAGCCTTGATGACGCCATAGGGGAAATCACGCTCGTCCAATGCCAGCTCGGTCAGGGAGCACAACATACCGTAGGAGGGCACGCCACGGAGCTTGCCCTTGGTGATTTTGACGCCGCCGGGCAGCAGACTCTTGTGCTTGGCTACGGGCACCAGGTCGCCCACATGGATGTTCCAAGCGCCGGTGCAGATCTGGATGGGCTCGTCCTCGCCCACGTCCATCTGGGTGACCCACATATGATCGCTGTCGGGGTGCCGCTCCATGGACAAAATTTTGCCCACCACCACATTTTTAAACTGAGCGGCGTGATCTTCATAAGTCTCCACCTTGGAACCGGAGAGGGTCATTGCCTCGGAAAACGCTTTGTCAGGGATGACGCTGACGGGTACATCTACGAATTCGGTCAGCCATTTACGGGATAGATTCATACCATTACACTCCTCTCATCAGAACTGTTCCAGGAACCGCACATCGTTCTCGAAGCACAATTTCAGGTTGTTGAAGCCATAGCGCATCATGGCCAGACGTTCCACGCCCATGCCAAAGGCCCAGCCAGAGTACACATCGGTGTCGATGCCGCAGCCTTCCAGCACCTTGGGGTGGATCATACCGGCGCCCAGCACCTCGATCCAGCCCTCGCCCTTGCAGACGGAGCAGCCCTTGCCCTTGCAGGAGAAGCACTGCACATCCACCTCGCAGGAGGGTTCGGTGAAGGGGAAGTGATGGGGACGGAAGCGGGTGACGGCGTCTTCGCCGTACAGGCTCTTGACCACCTCGTTCAGGGTGCCCTTCAGGTCGGCCATGGTGACGCCCTTATCCACCACCATGCCCTCGATCTGATGGAACATGGGGGAGTGGGTGGCGTCCGCCTCGTCCTTCCGGTACACACGGCCGGGGGCGACGATGCGGATGGGGGGCTTGTGGCTCTCCATGACACGGATCTGCATGGGGGAAGTCTGGGTGCGCAGCAGCAGGGAGGAGTCCTCTCTGAGATAGAAGGTGTCCGACCACTCCCGAGCGGGATGGCCTTCATCGGTGTTCAGACGGGTGAAGTTATAGTCCGCCAGCTCCACTTCGGGGCCTTCTGCCCGGGTGAAGCCCATGCCCAGGAAGATTTCAGTCACCATGTCGATGACCTGGTTCACGGGATGACGATGCCCCAGCTGGGTCTTGATGCCGGGGATGGACACGTCCAACGTCTCGGAAGCCAGCTTGGCCTCCAGTGCCTTTTCCGCCAGCTTGGACTGCTGGTCGGCGATGGCTTTGGTCAGGGTCTCACGGACTTCGTTGGCGATCTGGCCGATCACCGGACGCTCCTCGGCAGACAGCTTGCCCATCTGCTTCAGCACGGAGGTCAGTTCGCCTTTTTTGCCCAGGTACTTGACCCGGACGCTGTCCAGGGCGGCAGCGGCATTGCTGTCCGCAATGGCCTCTAGGGCCGCGGCCCTGATTTTCGCCAGTTGTTCTTTCATAACCACAAAGCTCCTCTCAAGCATGATCGATATAGTTCTGTGCGCAGGCAATAAAAAAACCTTCCATCCCACAACAGGACGAAAGGAACCCCTTCCGCGGTACCACCCGCATTTGCGTGTCTCTGCCACACGCACACTCACCATCCCGGTAACGGAGGATGACCCCGGCCGTGTCTTTCCCCACGGCAGCTCCCGGGCGAACCAGACGCAGCTTGCCATCTCTGCTCTCAGCCGGTGACAGAGACTCTCTTGGGCAGGCCAAACCGCCATTTTCCCGTTCTTTGCTTTTTCCTATACCTTAAAATTTATAGCACAAAAAGGGGGAAAGCGCAAGGGGGAAATGAAAAAAACAAACTGCTCGAAGGGAAATGAATTTTGGCAAGGAAGAAATTGCATTTTGCCGGAGAAGCTGATACAATGAACCAAACGGAACACACAGCAATGAAAGGAGTGAAAACCCATGCGAACAGGAACGGCAGAGCAGCTGCACTGGCTGGATCAGACCACCATCAACGGAGATCTGGAGACCGGTCTGCTGCTCATGGAGCGGGCGTCTCGGGGACTGACCGATGTGGCCTTGCAGTACCTGGAGGACGAGGCGGAGGAGGGCGAGCTGCCCTGGGCCGCAGTGTTCTGCGGCACCGGCAACAACGGCGGGGACGGCGTGGCCTGCGCCCGAATGCTCCACGAGGCTGGGGTGAAGGTACGGGCGTTTTTGGTGGGAAAACGGGAGAAAATGACCCCAGATTCCAAAGCCAACGAACAGCGCCTCAACGCCTGCGGCGTCCAGCTGGAGGACTTCGATCCGGAGGACGTGGATCAGCATCTGTTCACCTGCGCCGCCCATGTGGTCATCGATGCCCTCTTTGGCATCGGCCTGGGGCGTGATCTGGCAGGGGACGTGGTGACGGCGGTGGAGTGGATCAACGAGAGCGATGGCATTGTCATCGCCGCCGACATCCCCTCCGGCGTCCAGGCCAACACCGGCTGCGTCATGGGCACCGCCGTGCAGGCGGATGCTACCGTGACTTTCACCATGGCCAAGCCCGGCCATATCATTGGAGACGGCGGACTGTGTACCGGCGCCCTTTATATCGTAGACATCGGCCTGGATTCCATCCTGGTGGACAGCCTGAACTACCCAGTGACCATCCTGGAGGAGGACACGGTGCGAAAGCTGCTCCCCCAGCGCCCCAGAGACGGCCACAAGGGCACCTTTGGGAAGGTTCTCCTGCTGGCTGGCAGCAAGCCCTATCCAGGCGCCCCCATCATGGCCTCCCACACCGCCACCCACAGCGGTGCAGGTCTGGTCTTTTTGGGCATTCCGGAGACGATTTATCCCATCATCGCTCTGAAATGCGTGGAGGAGATGCCGGTAGCCCTGCCCGATGAACAGGGCGCATTGGGGGAAGCCTCCGTGCCGGTGATTCTGGAAAAGCTCGCTGAGATGCAGGCTGCCCTCATCGGCCCCGGTCTGGGCAAGCTGCCCCAGACCCAGGAGGTGGTGAAACAGGTGCTGAAACGCTGCGCCTGCCCCGTGGTTTTGGACGCCGACGGCATAAACGCCATCGCCGGGCATATGGATGTACTGGACAGCCGAAGCGCTCCCACCGTCCTGACGCCCCACGATGGAGAATTCCACACCCTCACCGGGCAGTGGCCGGGGAAGGATCGCTTGAGTACAGCTTTGGACTTTGCCAAAGCCCATCACTGCGTTTTGGTCTTGAAGGGACACCGCACCATCGTGGCCGGCCCGGATGGCAGAGCGTATCTGAACACCACCGGAAACGATGGCCTGGCCAAAGGCGGCAGCGGCGATGTGCTGGCAGGACTCATCACCTCCTTCCTGGCACAGGGCATGGACGCCCTGGAAGCGGCAGCCGCCGCTGTTTGGGTCCACGGCAAGGCTGGGGATCAAATGGCGGAACAGTATGGCCGCCGAGGGATGACGGCCAGCAACGTGATGTTGGAGGGCATCCCTGCTGTACTCAAAGAGCTGGAATAACGCTGTTTGAGGGGGAGTTCCATGAAAACGTGGCGTCGGAGCCTGCTATTGTTGACCGCAACGAGCGCCCTCCTGCTGACCGGCTGCACCGGCGGTGGGAGCAGTACCAAAGGTAAGTTGGAGGCAGCCCAATCGGTATACCGCACCATGTCCGGCTGCACCGCCCAGGCGGAGATCACCGCCGACTACGGCCAGCGGGTGTACGGGTACACCGTTGACCTGACCGTGAAAGGAGGCAGCGGCGTGATGACGGTGAAGGAGCCGGAGAACCTGGCGGGCACCGTCCTGACCTGGTCGGACGGGGAGACCCAATTGGCCTTCGATGGTGCCGAGCTGGACACCGGCGCCTTGTCCGACAGCGGCCTTTCTCCGGCGGACGCCATGCCCACCATCCTGACCGCCTGCCAGGGCGGCGAGATCGTGGATTGCTGCATGGAGGAGCAGGCGGGCGCCCAGGTGCTCCACGGCACCTTGGACTTGGACGGCGACCAGGGCGGGCAGATCCAGTGCTGGTTCCAGCCGGACAGCTACGGTCTCCTGCGGGCGGAGCTTTCCCAAGATGGGGTGACGGTAGTCACCATGAAATTTTCTGATTTTTCCTTCACCTTCCCAGAAGGTGGAGCGGAATACAGCACGGAGTGCCCGTGAAAAGGTGCTGAAAACCCGTGCTGATCCTGATTTTGAGAGATAAAAAGGAAGCGAATGATCATGACAAAAGAGACAAGAAGAACCTGGGCAGAGATCCATCTCGATCGTCTGGCACACAACTACCGTCTCCTGCGGGAACGTGCGCCCCACAGCAAATTCGTCGGCTTGGTCAAGGCAAATGCCTACGGCCACGGCGCCGTGCCGGTGGCCAAGAAGCTGGAAGCCCTGGGGGCGGACTACCTGGCGGTGGCCTGCCTGGACGAGGCGGAGCAGCTGCGAGACGCCGGTATCAAGTGCCCCATCCTGGTGCTGGGCTATACGCCGGTGGAGTACACCAACGAGCTGATCGACAATGACATCACCCAGACCGTCTACAGCCTGGAGGTGGCCAAGGGTTTCTCTGACGCTGCTATGAAGCTGGGCAAAAAGCTCCGCTGCCACCTGAAGGCGGACACGGGCATGAGCCGCCTGGGCGTCCTCTGCACCCTGGAAAATCTGGACGCCGCAGCAGACGAGCTGGAAGCCATGTATCGGCAGCCCGGCCTGGAAGTGGAGGGGTTGTTCCAGCACTTCGCCGATGCCGACACCTGTCCGGAATATTCTCTCATGCAGATCCAGCGCTATAACGCCATCCTCCACGCCCTGGAGGAACGGGGCTGCACCTTTAAGCTCCGTCACTGCTGCGCCGGCGCCGCTACCTTGAATTACCCCCAGGCACATTATGATATGATCCGCCCGGGCATCCTGCTCTACGGCTATTCTCCCGATCACGCCTGCGATGGCATGATCGACGTCAAGCCGGTCATGGAGGTCAAGAGCCGCATCGGTTCTGTGAAGAAGCTGCCTAAGGGCACCTGCATCTCCTACGGCCGCACCTACACCCTGGAACGGGACAGCGTGGTAGCTGCCGTGCCCATCGGCTACGCCGATGGTCTGAACCGACTGCTCTCCAACCGTCAGGAGTTCCTTCTCCACGGTCAGCGGGTACGCCAGATCGGTCGGGTCTGCATGGATATGTGCATGATCGACGTCACCGACATCCCCGATGTGAAGATCGGTGACGTGGTGACCATCTTCGGCGAGGAGGGGCTCCTCCAGGAGAAGGCGGACACCGTGGGCACCATCACTTATGAGATGATGTGCGCCGTGGCACCCCGTGTACCTCGGGTCTACCTGGACGAGAAATAAATTGAAGATTTGCAAAGGCGATCCACTCCGGTGGGTCGCCTTTCTGCTGCTGCCGGAACGGGGGCGCATCCTGTCGCATAGGCTACTGCGGGGGCTAGTGTACGGGAAGGTGACCTGAATCCGTATAAATTCCTCAGGCTGGTGGGAAAATAACCGTGACCCGCAGCGGAAAAGCGGCGGGTACTATTACGAATCACGGAGCGTGAAATTGTGGATACCAGTGTCAGACGAGGAGATATTTTTTATGCCGACCTCAGCCCTGTGGTGGGCAGCGAACAGGGCGGCGTCCGGCCGGTGCTCATCATCCAGAACGACATGGGCAACCGGCACAGCCCCACGGTGATCGCTGCGGCGATTACATCCCAGCTCAACAAAGCCAAGCTGCCCACCCACATCGAACTGTTAGACCCCCACTGCGGGCTCACCAAGGATTCCGTGGTGCTCCTGGAGCAGATTCGCACGTTGGATAAACGGCGGCTTCGGGAACGGATGGGACGGCTGGACGAGGAGAAGATGGCTCAGGTGGACACCGCCATCGCCGTCAGCTTCGGCCTGCGCTCCCGCACCAGAGAGGTCTGAGTCGGCGCAAACCAGTTCTCGAAGCAGCGACGCCTGCCTTGTCAGGCGTCGCTGTTGTCATGGGCGCAGAGCAAAACAGACGCAGCAATTTGCTGCGTCTGTTCGGGCAGGAGCCGCTTACTTGGCGGTGTTCTTCTTGGTCGTCTGAGTTTTGCTGTCGGTGGTGGTCTTGGTGTTGTCGTCGCCCTTGACCACATCCTTGGCGCCTTCTGCCACGCCCTCGACTGCGTCCGCCGCGCCGTCTACTACGTCATCGGCTGCATCCACCACATTGTCCGCCGCATCCTTTACGTCATCGCCCACGCCCTTGGTGTCCGTTTTCCCATCGTCCTTGGTGGTGGTCGTGGTCTTGTCGGTGGTATCCGTCTTGCCGTTGGAGGTGACGGTGCCATCTTGATCTGCCTGGTAGTCGCTGCTGGTGGGGTTGTTGTGGGCTGTATCCTTGTCGGTCACTGTGTTGTTGCTGCCGCAGCCGGCCAGATTGGTCAGGGACAGGATCAGCATAAGAGCTAGTAACGTGCGTTTCATAGGGATTCCTCCGTTCCATTCGGTTTGTCTCCAGACAACTAGAGTATATGCGCTTTTGCGGGAAATACCCGCCCAAATGCTGGAACAAAAAAATAGTTGCATTTGCGGGAAAACGTGCTATAATTTAATCGAGAATCATTACTGTTAGAGGTGAGATATGATACAACGCCGCTATTCCCGTCAGCGAGAGCTGATCTACAACTGTGTGCGAGGCACTACCGAACATCCCACAGCGGACATGGTCTACCGATGGCTGCTGCCGGACAACCCCAACCTGAGCCGAGGGACGGTGTACCGGAACCTGAAGCTGCTGGCGGAGGAGGGGAAGCTGAAACTCCTCCATTTCCCAGTAGAGCGCTATGATGCTCAGACCATGGAGCACCCCCATTTCTATTGTACCCAGTGCAACTGCGTGTCCGACCTGGAATTGCAGTACGATGGTCAGTTGGATCAACGGGCGGAAGCGGAGTGCGGGGTGGCTGTGGAATGGCATGATCTGGTTTTTTACGGCACCTGCCAAACGTGTATGCGGAACGGGAAAAAATTTAACGAAGAATAAGGACGAAAGGAAAATATTATGAGCAAGACCTATCAGTATCGCCCCCAGGGCGTATGTTCCCAGTTGATGGAGATCACGGTCAACGATGGCATCTTGGAGGATTTGCAGGTGCTGGGAGGATGCAGCGGCAACCTGCAGGGCATTGCCTCTTTGATTCGCGGCATGAAGGTCGAGGAGGTCATTCAGCGGCTGGACGGCATCCGCTGCGGCAATAAGTCAACCTCCTGCCCCGATCAGCTAGCCAAGGCGCTGAAGGCGCTGCCCAAAGAGTGATCCCCTTGTTCTGCAAGTATGAGAAACCGGCACAGCAATTTGCTGCGCCGGTTTTTTGCGCGCCGCTTCCGATAAATGAGAATAAATCTTGTTAAACGAAAGAGGACAGCACAAAAACCAGCTGCAACAGCGGTGGGGGAGGGGAGAGGTACAGCAAGAAAGCAGCACAAAATATGGAAGGCGAAACGGCGTAGTGTGAAGGAAAAATACTGTACAGAGAATGAGGCGAGAGGGGAAAACTGTGGGTTATGTGTTGAAAACCATGTGGATGATGTGGAAAAGGGAAGATTTTTGGGGGAAATGCTTTTAGACGGAGGTTGGGATAGCAGTCGACTTAGGAGGGCGGAAAAGCAAAAAGACGTAATGTAAAATCACTTTACAGAGAGATGATAAAGGAAAACAGAAAGAAATAGCGTGAAATGGGATAAAATGAGAACACACAATGAAAATACAAGAAAAAGTGAGGATAGATGCAAAAAAACAGAAGCATAAGCGGCGGAAAAAGCCGCCGTTCTCTTTGGAAAAAAGCAGGACAAGCGGCGGAAAATCTGCTATACTATAGGAAAAGCAAAAGGGGGAATGCGTCATGCACGCAGTGGATCTAACCCATGTGATCGAAGAACAAATGCCCGTCTACCCAGGCACGGAAGGGCCTAAATTGGTTCCCGCCAACAGCTATGCAGAGAGTGGGTTTCGGGAGACTTGCCTGACCATGTACTCCCACACCGGCACCCACATGGATGCCCCTGCCCACCTATATCCTACCGGCAAGACGCTGGATGTCCTGCCCATCACCCAGTTTTCCGGCACCGCCGTGGTCATCCATTGCTCGGAGCTGCAAGCTGGAGAGCGCATCGCCATGCACCACCTGCGCAAGCAGTGGGAAGCGGCCGAGCGGGCGGAATTTATCCTCTTTCACACCGGCTGGAGCCGGTACTGGGGACAGGCGGCTTATTATGGGGACTATCCTTATATCACTCACCAGGTGGCTGATTGGCTGCTGAAGACGGGGAAAAAGGGCATTGGGCTGGACACCATCGGACTGGATCCCATCGCGGACGAAACCCTGACGCTGCACCGGAAGCTGCTGGCGGATGATCGAATGGTCATCATCGAAAATCTCACCAACCTGGAACAGGTGGGGGATGGAGTGGTGTTCTTCTGCGCATTGCCCCTGAAACAGGCGGACGCCGATGGTGCGCCGATTCGGGCGGCGGTTTTTTGGGCAGACTAATCTTGCAAATGGGAGACATCACCAAAAAAACAGCCTGTAATTTTGTGCGAAAAAGCAAGGGAAAAAGGGTGACAAACACAAGCGGCTATGGTATACTGAACTTGTGGTTAATTAAGAATGAATCCCAATAAGGAGGAAGATTTATGATGAAAGATACCTATATTTCCGATTCCGTCCTGTATGTGGGCGTAGACGACAAGACCATCGACCTGTTCGAGAGTCAGTATGTGGTGCCCAACGGCGTCTCCTATAACTCCTATGTCATCATGGACGATAAGATCGCCATCATGGACACGGTTGACCCCCGCAAGACCACCGAATGGCTGGCCAACGTAGAGCAGGCTCTGGCAGGGCGCAAGCCGGATTACCTGGTTATCCACCACATGGAGCCGGATCACGCAGGCAGCATCCAGCAGCTGGCGGAGAAGTATCCTGAAATGCAGTTCGTCTCCAATCCCAAGCTGTTCAACATGATGGGGCAGTTCTTTGACTTCGACTTCCAGGGCCGTGAAGTGGTGGTCAACGAGGGCGATACCCTGGAGCTGGGTCATCATACGCTGACCTTTGTCATGGCGCCTATGGTTCACTGGCCTGAGGTCATGGTCAGCTATGAGAGCACCGAGAAGATTCTGTTCTCTGCGGACGGCTTTGGCAAGTTCGGTGCCCTGGACACCGAGGAGGATTGGGACTGCGAAGCCCGTCGCTACTATATCAACATCGTGGGCAAGTACGGCGCCAACGTCATGGCTCTGCTGAAGAAGGCTGCCACCTTGGACATCGCCACCATCTGTCCCCTCCACGGCCCCATCCTGAAGGAAGATCTGGGTCACTATATTGGCAAGTACCTGACCTGGGCCAGCTATGAGCCGGAGGACGAGGGCGTGACCATTGTCTATGGTTCCATCCACGGCCACACCGCTAAGGCTGCCAAGATCATGCAGAAGATGCTGGAAGACCGTGGCCAGAAGGTGGAGATCTTCGACCTGGCTCGGGATGACATGGCCGAGGCCATCGAGTGTGCTTACCGCTATGATAAGCTGGTCATCGCCACCGTCACCTATGACGCCGGCGTATTCCCTGTGGTAGAGGACTTTGTCTATCACCTGAAGCTGAAGAACTATCAGAAGCGCACGGTTGGCATCATCCAGAACGGTTCCTGGGGGCCTGTGGCCGGCAAGAAGGTCAAGGAGTCCCTGGAAACGCTGAAGGACATCAAGATTGTTGATCCCATGGTCACCATCCGCTCCGCCCTCAAGGAGGGCAACCTGACTGCCATGGAAGCTCTGGCTGACGCCCTGGTGGCAAAATAAGCCGTTGTGATACAGAGATAAAATTCCCCCTACAGAGAAAGCCCTCTCCAATGTTTGTGTTGGAGAGGGCTTTCGATCTGTGCGCAGGAAGCTGCGGTCACAAGGGGGCGGACTCCCCTTCCAGGGTTTTGGTGATCTCGATAAGCTCATAGGCGGCCTGGGGGAGGGCGTATTTTTTGGAGTAGAGAAAACCTTGTGGAATGACGATCTCCGGATCAAATTTCCGCAGAACCAGCCCCAGTCTGCGCAGCTGCTCTCGAATATAGCTGCCGGAGACGCAGACGAAGCCCACAAAATTCCCCAGAATGACTGTGTTGAGCATACAGAGGATCTGCTCGTGGAAGGAGTGGATCTGAGGGGTGACGCCGGCCGCCTCAAAGGCTTTCATGATGAGGAAGTAGACCTTGGAGCCTTTGCCCAGGGAGGAGATCTCCACATCGTTCAGATCCGCCAGCGTGATCTCCGCTTTGTTGGCCAGGGGATGATCTGGCCGCATGACGCACTCCACCGATGCCGATGAGATGGGCAGCTGCACCAGGTCGTCAAAGGCGTCCTGTTGGGGCAGGGAGTTGAAGGAGAGCTGGAGGGTGCCCCGCCGGATCTTTTCGATCTGCACGTTCATGGCGTCCTCCTCCACGCTCAGGCGCATCAGCGGGAACCGCTGGCGGAATTCCGGCGAGCAGATGTACCGCTGCAAGTTCATGCCCAGGGTGGGGGAGATGCCCAGATGCAGCGTCTGCTGCCACTGAGTGGAAAGCTCTTGCAAGATGGTCTCGGTTTTTTCGCACTCCTGCAAAATGTGCTGGGCGTGGAGGACATATTGCTCCCCCTCCGGCGTGAACACCACGCCATTGGCCTGACGATCCAGCAGTTGGATGCCCGTCTGCCGTTCCAGTGCCTTGACCGCAAGAGAGATGGCCGGTTGGGTGACAAACAGCTCCTCGCTGGCTTTGGTGTAGCTGCGGTGATGATAAAGTGCGGTCAAGTAGGTCAACCGCTTCAGATCCAACATAATCGGACTCCTTTCTGCCCTTGTTGGCTATAAATTTTTTTTATAAGCGGATAAATGATAGCATAATGTGCAAGAGATTTCAACCGGACGGGAGGCGTTTTGTCAGAAACGTCAAAAAATAAGCGCTGGCTCAGGAAAAATGGGAAATGTGCCAAAAGTTTTTTTAATCGTGCTATAAAATGAGTTAATTTGCAATCCTGCCGGAGATTCCCTATAATGCAGACAACAGATCGGCCGACAAACACAAAAGCATCAAAGTAAAGGGGAATTTTAACATGACAGGCACCATGAAAGGCATTTGCAAGATGCGTCCCGCTGTTGGGGCAGAGTATCGGACCGATATTCCCATCCCGCAGATCGGGGATGACGATGTGTTGATGAAGGTTCACGCTACGGCAATCTGCGGCACCGACCTGCACATCTACAACTGGAATGAATACGCAGCCACCCGAATGAAGGATCTCCCCATGGTGTTCGGACACGAAACCGCCGGTGAGATCGTGGAGATGGGCAAGAACGTGTCCGGCTACCAGATCGGGGATCGCATTGCGGTGGAGACCCACGTTCCCTGTGGACACTGCTTGCAGTGCCGGATCGGGAACCCTCACATCTGTGAAAATATGCACGTTTTTGGCGTTACCGACCCCGGCGCCTTCTCCGAATACGCCGTAGTCCCCAAATCCTGTATCGTCCGCCTGGACGATGCCCTCTCCTACGAGCAGGGCGCGATGCTGGAAGCCATGGGCGCCGGCGTCCACGGTGTGGAGAAAGCGCAGGTGAAGGGAAAGACCGTCCTGGTCAGCGGCTGCGGCCCCATCGGCCTGATGGCCATCGGTGCGTGCAAGGTTCACGGGGCGAAACAGATCATCGCCTGTGATATGTTTGATGAAAAGCTGGAGCTGGCCAAGGTCATGGGGGCGGACATCATCATCAACAGCGGCAAGGAGTCCGTGATTGATGCGGTGCGTCAGGCCACCGATGGCAGCGGCGCAGATGCGGCCATCGACATCACCGGCAATGGGAAGGCCATCGTAGATGGCATCCGTGCCCTGAGAAAGGCTGGCATCATGGTCTCCGTGGGGCTGCCCGATGGTGAGATCTCCATCAACCTGACAGAGGACATCATCTATCGGGAGGTCACTTACACCGGTATCTCCGGACGGCGGATGTTTGAGACGTGGGAGGATTGTATGCAGATCATCCAGACCCCCGGCTTCTCCCTGGAGCCCGCCATCGGCGGCGTGTATCCGCTCTCTGACTTTGAAGAAGCCCTCAACAAGATCAAGTCCGGCGTGCCCGGTAAGATGATCCTCATTCCGTGAGGAGACAGAAAAAGAACCACCTGGATTTCCAGGTGGTTCTTTTGGGTTTATTGGGTGGCAGTGGAGTCCGTGGGGGTACCGTACAGGAACTCTTTTAGCTCGTTTCGGGTGGCGTTCCAGTCCTTGGGAACCAGCACCATCATCCGGTTGATCGTCTCATTCAAATAAGAGCCGTCTGAGGGGACACGGTAGCTGTTGATGGAGTCCAGCCCCATGTTGTAGCCGGAGAAAGCGACACTTACTAATTGGAGCGCATCCATGTCGGTGGTCAGATCGTCCGCCACGCTCTCATAGATGCCCAGCAGCTTGGTCCAGCTCTCCTCCTTGGCCTTCTGGTACACGGTCTGAATGATGGTGCGCTGCCGCTGGGTTCGAGCGAAGTCATCGCCCACCCGACGGATGCGGGCATAGCACAGTGCCTGTGCGCCGTCCAGGTGATTGGTACCTACCTTGAAATTCTGCTTCTGTTTGTAGTTCATGGTGTGGGCGAATTTCTCGCTGTTCATGTATTCTACTTCCGCTTCGGTCAAGTCCACATCAATGCCGCCCACCTTGTCCACAATGTCCTTGAACCCGTTGAAGTTCACTTCCACATTGTAGTCGATGACCACACCGAAGTTCTGCTCAATGGTGGCGTCCAGTAGCTCGAAGCCGCCGAAGGCGTAGGCAGAGTTGATGCGGTTGTCGCTGTAGCCGGGGATCTGCACATACAGATCGCGCATGATGGAGACCATGGTCATCTGCTTGGTGTTTTTGTTGATGCTCAGGATGATCATGGAGTCCGACCGCTGCCGCTGTTCCCCACGGGTGTCCTGCCCCACCAGCAGGATATTCACCACGCCGTCCACCTTGGTGGCCACATGGGCTTCGCCCCAGTCCACCGCCTCAATGGTGTCTGCGCCGGAGGCGTCCTGATCAAAGTCCTCCTTGGTGAAGATGGAAGCGCCCAGCCGGTTGATCTTGCTCAGCTCAAACCCGCCAAAGGCAGCCAGTGCGCCGCCCAGCACCAGCAGGATGACCAGTACAATGAGCAGGATCCGCAGGGCACGGGATTTCTTCCGCTTCCGAGGCCTTCTGCGCCGTGGGGCGTTGGGATCGGGATTCGCTGGGGGACGTCTGCCGCCGTTGCCGCCGCTGCCGCCATAACCATCATTGGTGGGACGGGGCGGACGGGAGCCGGAGCGCTCCCGTCGCTGGGGGACGTCCTCCGGACGCCGCCTGCGGTTGGAGGGCTGGGGACGATCTTCGGGGCGACGGCGCTCCTCCGGCCGACGGGTGCGAGGCTGTTGGGGTTGAGATTCCGCTGTCCGCCGCCCCTGAAAGGCACGGGCTGCCTGGGCAGCGGCTGCCCGACGGCGTTCGGCGTTGATCTGTTCTTTGGATTTTAATCGTTTACCGCTCATGGAGTATAACCTCCTTCTATCTGCTGCTTGTACTTCAAACGGAAGCCGGCTTTTAGGCCAGTTCCCGCTGGGCGCACGCCAAAGCGGAAGCGATGACCTTGTCCATGTCGTAGTACTGGTACTCGCCCAGCCGACCGCCAAAGACAACGGTATCATCCTGGGCGGCCAGTGCGGCGTATTTCTGGTATAGGGCACTGTTGGCTTCGTCGTTCACCGTATAGTAAGGCTCTCCGCCCACCTGCCAGTCCGCCGGATATTCCCGGGTGACCACCGTTTTGGGCTGGGTGCCAAATACAAAATGTTTATGCTCGATGATGCGGGTAAAGGGGGTCTCTGCATCGGTGTAGTTGACCACGGCGTTCCCCTGATAATTGTCCGTGTCCAGCACCTCCGTCTCAAACCGCAGGCTGCGGAATTGGAGGGGGCCGTAGCAGTAATCGAAGTACTGGTCGATGGGGCCGGTGTAGATCATCCGCTCCGCCAAGGGACGCAGGGTGTCCTTCTCGGCCAGATAGTCGCAGCTCAGCCGCAGGTCAATGCCGTCTAGCAGTTTTTCGAAGATGGCGGTATACCCATCCTCAGGGATGCCCTGATACCGGTCGTTGAAGTAGTTGTTGTCATAGGTGAACCGGACGGGCAGACGCTTGATGATGAAGGCGGGGAGCTGATCGCAGGGACGACCCCACTGCTTTTCCGTATAACCCTTCACCAGCTTCTCGTAGATGTCCTGTCCCACCAGGGAGATGGCCTGCTCCTCCAGGTTGGCCGGCACTGCGGGTGCATCCCCACGCTGCGCTTGGATCTTGGCCTTAGCCTGGGCGGGGGTGGCGATGCTCCAGAGCTTGCTGAAGGTGTTCATGTTGAAGGGCAGGTTGTAGATCTCGCCGTGATAGTTGGCCACAGGGGAGTTGACAAAGTTGTTGAAGGAGGCGAACTGGTTGACGTAGCGCCAGATAACCTCATCCGATGTGTGGAAAATATGTGCACCGTACTTGTGGACGTCAATTCCCTCCACCTTCTCTGTGTAGCAGTTGCCGCCGATGTGGGTGCGCTTGTCCACCACAAGACAGCGCTTTCCCTGCCGTTTGGCCTCATAGGCGAAGACTGCGCCGAAGAAGCCGGCTCCTACTACGAGATAATCATATTTCATATAAAATACCACCTTTATTTCTGTGGGGAAAATACCGTTGGAACCCATCCTGCCGTGGCTACAGAATAATTCATTATATACCCTTTTTAGGCAGCAGTCAATTAAATGTCTATTAAGGGCGGAGAGAGGGTTGCGGATTGCAGGCGAAAGAGGGAAAATTACAAATTTATTTACAACTTTCTCAGAAAACTATGCTATATTAACATTCGTAATCCAAATGATAGGAGGCCAATGCAGATGAGGCGTATCATCGGTATCGATCTAGGCACGACCAACAGTTGTGTCGCTGTGATGGAGGGCGGAAAGCCCATCATTATCCCCAATGCAGAAGGCGGGCGAACCACGCCATCTGTCGTGGCCTTTACCAAGGACGGGGAACGTCTGGTGGGGGAGCTGGCGCGCCGTCAGGCGGTCACCAATGCCAGCGGCACCATCGCCTCCATCAAGCGAGAAATGGGCACCGACTATCGGGTGGACATCGCCGGACGCAGGCGGACGCCTCAGGAGATCAGCGCCATGATCCTCCAAAAGCTCAGGACGGACGCAGAAGCCTACCTGGGTCAGCCGGTCACCGATGCGGTCATCACCGTCCCGGCCTACTTCAACGACTCCCAACGTCAGGCCACCAAGGACGCCGGACGCATTGCCGGTCTGAACGTCTGCCGCATCATCAATGAGCCCACCTCAGCGGCTCTGGCCTACGGCTTGGATCACGGTGCGCCCCAGAAGATCATGGTCTACGACCTGGGCGGCGGCACCTTTGACGTGTCCATCATCGAGATCGGTGATGGCGTCATTG
>OLOL01000354.1_pt1 | contig 49168 bp, 49 predicted proteins | sample 1673081 | NCBI WGS metagenome assembly OLOL01 (sample SAMEA3136753, study PRJEB25190) | human gut metagenome
AAGGAGGCCGACGCCATCGTGCGCGAGGAGCTCGATGCCTACAACGCGATGATCGCCGAGGAGAGCGGCGAGCCAAACGGCGAGGTCGAGCGCGGATGCGCTGGTGGGCCTGTGATCGAGCGGGCCGTGTGGCAGTACTTCGCGGTGCTGCCCGACATCCGCAGCGTGGGCGTGATGGGCGACGAGCGCACCTACGCGCGCCCGATCATCCTGCGCGCCGTGGAGAGCACCGATGCGATGACGGCGGATTGGGCCAAGCTGCCCTACGACGTGCTCGGGCGGATCTCGAGTCGCATCGTGGCCGAGGTCCCGGGGATCAACAGGGTGGTCTACGACATCACGAGCAAGCCGCCGAGTACGGTCGAGTGGGAGTGAGGCTTGCGCAAAACGCTCTATTTTGGCCGGTTAGAAGGCTGTTATTGCTGGGTTTTCAGCTCATCCCTAGAGTAAATTCCGGATGCTTGGGATGATTTGCATCCGACTTGCATCCGATTTTGGCAAGCAATAGTAAATCGACCCTTATCCTATCAATGAGAGTCGGAATGAGTAGTTGAGTCGGCAGATTGTATTCTCTTCAAAGGGTATTGCGGGATACAATATTGTTTATCGGAGATGAAAACACAGTCCCCGTCGGGTAGTCGGGGCGTGGCATTAGCTACCAGTAACCTGCCTCCTTGGTTGTCCCTTCTCCGCATGGTCTTACATAAAGGAGGGATTACCATGCGGAAGGTTGGCATTTCCTCCACCCTAACCGTATTTCATGATGGTCAGTTTTGGGTGGGGGTCGTAGAGCGAAACGAGAGCGGACGACTTGCGGTATCGAAGACTCTGTTTGGAGCAGAGCCTTCGAACGAAGAGATTCTTCGCTTTGTAGTGGAGCATTGGCAGAACTTGGATTTTTCTGAGCCTATTACAGGCTCAGAGCTGCCCAAGAGAGCCGCTAGTCCAAAAAGACGTATGCGAGAAGCCTCGAAGGCTATAAGGCAACACGGTGTGTCCACTAAGGCGCAACAGGCGCTGTCCAAAGAACGCGAAAGCAGAAAGGCAAAAGCTAAGAGTGACAATGCAGAGCGACGGCAATTGCTCAAAGACCAAAGATTCGAGCAGAAGAAGGCCAAGCGAAAGCAAAAGAAAAAAGGGAAATGAAGACTGCATTTTTCGGGCCTTATTGCACCCGAAATGCATCCGGGTGAAGGTCTAATTGTTTGGCTATACTGGGAGAATGCATCTCAGTTAAATATTGAGTGGGAGTGAACATTTCGGAAAGAGAGGAATACGATGGCCCTATCCACGGCTTACCTTCAGACTACAAAGAATCTTGATGCGATTCTTAATTCAATTGTTAACGCGAAAGCCCCTGAAAGATTCACATATAAGTTTCTAGAAGATCTTGGATTCAAGAGTTCGAACGATAGACTGTATATATCCGTTTTCAAGGCTCTTGGCCTTCTTGATGACAATAGTACTCCAACGTCTCTCTATCTCAGACTTATTGATCAAACGGAAACAGACAAGGTTCTCGCTGAGGGAATCCAAGCGGCTTATGAAGACCTATTTGCCTTGCGGAAAGATGCTTACAACCTTAATTTGGATGAAGTGAAAGGGAAGATGAAGACTCTGACGGAAGGTCAGAAAAGCGACAATGTCATTAACTACATGGCCAACACCTTTCTGGCTTTGTGCGAGAGAGCGGATTGGTCAACCCTTGATAAGTCGAATGATGAAAAGAATGGTAGCAATGATGCGACAACCGGATTTGAGTCCTCTTTGTCTTCAATCAATTTGCCCCAATCAATAGAAGTTGATAGCAAACGAGCGAACTCAGCTAGTTTTCATTACAATATCCAAATTCATTTACCCGAAACAACCAATATGGCTGTTTATGATGCAATATTCCAGAGCATGGCCAAACATTTGGGGATATAAATGGAATTTGGAAATGATTTTTATGCCTACATAATGAGAGGTGAACTTGCGAAGGCAGCATTGACAAGTTCGCCCGCATTAAGTAGACATTCTAGCTCGGATATACTATCGAGTGAGCTTATTGACTGCTTGTCACTTGATCTATTAGACGACGACAAAGTCGCAGCAGCCAAGTTGATGGCAACCGTATACACAGCAATAGCAGCTTTTGAAAATATGGTTCGAGATTTTATCTCTAAAACTATGCTTGAACATAAGGGTGAGAATTGGTGGGAAGAGTGTGTTTCTGAAAAAATTCGCAATAAAGCGGAGAGCAGAAAAAAGGAGGAGGAGAAAATAAGATGGCATACTCCTCGTGGAGATTCTTTGATTAATTATACTGACTTTGGCGAACTTGGCTCGATAATTAATCAGAACGTTGAGATATTTGAAGTTCACATAATTTCTGTTGAATGGGCTCGCCAAATATTTCAAACTATTGAACGCTCGCGAAATGTGATTATGCACAGTGGTGAATTGAGCCGCAGGGACATAGAGCGAATTGGGACAAACATTCGTGATTGGATAAATCAAGTCGGATAATCATATATGTAGACGCTTGTATGCAGTAGCCTCCTCTATATTGATGTTGCAACGTCAAGTTTCAATCCGAAAGCCCTTACTACCTTCTGTACCGTACCAAACGACGGATTTCCCGTAGGAGACAGTGCTTTGTAAAGATCGTCGCGGGCGATGCCTGTCTCTTTCGAAAGCTGCGTCATTCCCTTCGCTTGGGCGATGTCATCGAGAGCAGCGGTGATTACAGAAGTGTCGCCATCTTCAAGCGCGGCATTGAGGTATGCGGCAATGTCAGCTTCCGTCTCAAGATACTCAGACGCATCCCATTTCATTGCTATCTTCATTTTCGTTCCCAGCATTCGTATTCCTGATTCACCTTCTTCGCCTTCGCGATGTCTCTGTTGAGAGGACTTATCCCCTCTAAGGAGAAGCAGGACTAGCTCATTTCCTTTCAGCGCACAGTAGAGGCGATAACCCGGATCATAATCGATGCGCATCTCGAAGATGTCATCACCACCCGGCTTCGCATAACCGAGCCCCCGTGAGGGCTGGTGGTTCAGGGAGCCGCACATCTGGCTCTCGCAGATTCAGATTATCGGCCATAGGGTAGATTCTTGATAGTGAAGTCCCATCCATTGGACACCTACTTGCTTCGTTTTCTTTAGAATCGGTTATTGTCATCTAACAGATTGGAAAAGATCATGGCGCATATTGGATGCCCCTGCGGCGGATCTATCTCGAATACCTCGGACGGTGACGAGGTCGAATACTATTTCATGGCTAACGAGATGCTCAGGGAGCACTGGACTAACAAGGCTTTCTTCGATATTCAATATAGCGATCTCACGACGGAGATTTGGAAATGCGACATCTGCGATCGCATGCTCTTCTTCGAAGAGGGAGCATCAGTAACACGTTATATGAAGAGGGTTGATGTTGATACTCTGACCGACGAGGAACTATCGGCTCAACATCTCGAAGGGATTTGCTACAACAACCTTCTATTCAACGAGGTGGACCGTCATTTTACCTGGAGAAACGAGCATAACGGTGCGCCCGAATACAACTTCTTTGGCGATAAGATGGATGGACCGAATCTCCTGACTCCCGAGATCATGTACGAGGAAGTTTTCAGCCACAAGAATGGACGTTTCATAAACTGGTGGCGCGCAAGTCTATATGAAAACCTTCTAGTCTTTTATTCTCCTTATTCCAATCATGGCGACAAGCCTGTGAAAGCGTGGAGAAAATACGATCAGGTGTGGGACTAGAAGCTCTCCAAAGGTTTCTTCCTAATTCTTACTGGCGTGTAGTTGCTCCTAGGCACTCTCTTTATCTTGATTTGTATCTCGGGAGGCGATGAACCGGGTTTTGACTCATTGTCTCCTCGGCCAGGAATCCCAAACATGGGATACATGGTTATCGTCCTGAATTTATAATAAAGAGCGTATAGGCATCTTACGATTGGCTTAACGATGGCTGATTCACTAGCAAAGAACTCCGAGGCTGCGGAGTTCACTTTCAGCATAGAGTTCCCCAAAGCAAAGCTTCTGCCAGCTGTAAGCAGTTCTTCTATGGACGTGACTCCTTTGAAAGAGGGCTTCATGGAGAGCGGGACGCGCTGGGAAGCAAAACTCGACGATGCTGACAAACTGGACTGCACCATTGCCGTTGCTAGTGGGATTATCACAGGGCTTATCGACTCTTTCTTCGTAGGAGAGTTCTCGCTGGAAAGGGCGAACGAATGGGGCTCGGATAAAATCAACGGTTTTGTCATCGCTATGTCGAAACTTGCGGGCTATGAAGGAGGCGATCTTCTAGGAGCGATCCGTTATCTTGAAGGTTACTTCAAGTTTGCAACCGATGGAAATACGCCTGATTTCGGGGGCGGCTACCAACATCACCTCAGGGATTTCTCGCATCATTTCAGCCTAGGCGGATTGGTTTGCTCGATATTCACTCAGTTCACGGGCAAGGTTATAGGCACTGATACAGCCGGAAGGCTTCTAGTGGTTGATGTGCCCGAAACCCATAGACAGTTCCTTGGCAAGAGCTTTGGTGAGAAGGTAATGCTCGGCACCGTGTCCTGGGTTATGCATATCGCAAGCGATGTTGCGGGATCAAGTAGCAACCCAGGCAAGGGCACGGGGGTTCCAGGCCCCATCCTCTCGCTCATCAAGCAGACCTCCGCACTGCCCATTTTCCAAGACGCGCGACCGGCTACAGAGCAAGCCGAGGACGGTGGGTCTGTTTTTCGCGAGATTATCTCGAAGATGTTTAACGGAACCTTCTTCGCAATCAGGGATGAGGATGGGAAGATCACCAAGACGCTGCGATTCGATTTCAGAACCGAGCTGGGCGTCGTCCATGAGATTGGAAGACAGTCGAAGCCTGTCATCCTCAACCAATGCCTCATCAGGTCGTTCTACTTCGCTCGAAGGCTTGCGCATGAGATCAATGCACTGCAGATATCTGGCCTGAAAGACCTGCAGCGAATAGACCCCAAGGACGTCCTTCCGCTCAGGAACAAGGCGATTACCCGCATGTCCACAGTATCTTGCGGCGTTTTCTCGGCTGTAGACCTCTCGGATGCGGTCGTCAGGGCGGCCATCGCATCGAGGGGATCGAAGGGCAGTTTCCTCGAAGAGTTCTTGGTCAGGGTCAATTTCGTCGGACTTGGCACCTTTGCCGTTGCATGCGTAATCGATATCAGAGAGGTGCTGAAAGAGAGGGTTTCCGATACTGCCTCTTCTGCAGAAGAGGACTACGAGAGGTCACTTGCCGAGTTCGGATCTCTAGAGCTTGGCCCAAGTCAGATTAGGCTGCTTCAGTCGCTTCAAAGGGCAATCGTCTTGAGCGATATCCAATCCACAAAGCAGTCGCGAAAGAAAGAGGAAAAGCGATTATGGCTAGAAGAATGGGAGGCCGCAATCGAGGGTAGTGTCGTGAATGTTGGTGTAGGCACCTAGAATCTGACCTGCATTCTAACCCAACTCCTATGCTGCCTTCCTGTCTATCTGGCTGTCGGCAAGCACAAGATCGATGATCCTTTTGGCATGCTCGCCCGCGCTGCCAACGTAGCCGGGAGCCGGCGCCTTGCAGCCGTGGCCTTCGACGGCTTTCGCGATCGAATCCTCCATGAACCACCGCCTTGATGACCAGTCCTCGTCCATCTCGGAGAACACGGCTCCGAGCATCCGCATGAGGGATTTCCTCGACGGGAAGACCTGCACCACGCGCGACCTTCTCTTGAGCTCGCGGTTGGCGCGCTCCTGCACGTTGTTGGTGCGAAGGCGCATATGATGCTCATAGGGGAAGTCCAGGTAGGCCAGAGCATCGGCCTCGGCGTCTTCCAACAGCGTGGCCGCCTTCGGGCAGATTCCGCCGACGACCTCGCATGCGAGGTGGTAGAGCTCGCGGACGAGGCCGGGGTCGCGCTCTGCGAAGACGGCATGGAGGACGGAGAGGACGGCTCCTTTCTTCTGGCGCGTGGCAGCGGCTCCTGCGGCGTTCCTCATCAGATGCACGACGCATCTTTGCCACGCGGCTCCGGGAAACACCTCCTCGATCGCGCGGCGAAGCCCTTCATGCGCGTCTGACGTCACGCACACGACGCCTTCGACGCCGCGCTCGCGAAGCGACCTCAGAAACGCGGCCCAGCCGTCGTAGCTTTCGGTGTCTATCGCGTCCATGCCCAAAAGGCGCCTGTAGCCCTTCGATCCGGCGCCTATGGCGGTGACGAGGGCGCATGAGGAGACGTGGCCCTCGTCCCTGCATTTGACGTAGGTGGCGTCAAGCCAAAGGTACGGGTAGGTCTCATCGGACAAGTCCCGCTCCTGCAGGTCGCGGACGACCTCGTCGAGCGACTCGCAGATGCGCGACACCTGGCTTGCGCTCATGGAGGAGATCCCAAGGGCAGAAGCGACCTTCTCCACCTTTCGCGTGGAGACGCCGCAGGTGACCATCTCCGATATCGCTGCGATCACGGCCCGGTCGGTCCTTGAATAGCGCGTGATGAGGTCTTCCGGGAAGAACGTCCCGTGCCGCAGCTTCGGTATCCGCAAGGTGATGACGCCGACGGACGTGGCCAGCGAGCGCTCCCGGTATCCGTTCCTCTGGTTGCCATCGGCGCAGGCTTCCTCCGCCTGCGCGTCCATGATCTCGTTCACGAGCGACTCCGCCATCATGCGTATCAATTCCTGGATGTTCACCATCCCGTCGTCGAATCTCGGCATCTCAGGCAGAACCGTTCGATCCTGCATTAAACTTGCCATTGCGGCCATCTCCTTCGTCTCGAACTACTTCCAATTCAAGATTCTAGGCGATGGCCGTTCGCTATCCTTTGCGCAGAACGGTCGCTACACCAACTTTCGGGACACTACCCAATCGAGCTAGGGCTCAAAGAACGGGGATTAATCCCTTCCGAGTATCTTCTTGAGCCGGTCGAGCTATATCGAGAATTCGAGGGGCTTGCGAAAGAAGACCCCTCTAAGCCCTGGCCTTTCCTGGTCGCGCTGGAAGCAAGTCTGTTCATACCTTACGAGCCCTTGGGTGGCGAGAATGACAAGAAATTCAAAAAGCTCAAGTGCAAAGACGGCTATATGCAAGACGTGTTCGCCGTCGCGCAGGATATTGTTACAAAAGATGACCTTGAGCACATGCGAAAGGCCCTGAAGCAAGCAAGGGACGATATCGACGCGAAGATGGCCAAGCGGATCATCGGCTTCGTAGGCACTGCCATAGTCGCCGGAGCTGCCACGGCCGCAGCCTTCGTCTTTGCACCCTACATAGCTCCCCTGATTGCGGGTAAGGCGGTTGCGGGACTATCGGGCGCGGCATTGACCAGCGCCAGCCTTGCGTTTGTTGGAGGCGGAGCGTTAGCCGCCGGAGGTTTTGGAATGGCCGGTGGCACGGCGATTATCGCAGGAGGCGGAGCGTTGCTTGGCACCATTGGTGGCACCGCAGCATCCAAGGCCATGGCAACGATGACGAACGCAGACGGCTTTGTCTTCGCCGAGGCGTCCAAGCTGCTTTGTTACTGCCGTTACGTCTTATTAGACGAATATTCAGACATTGATTCAGTGAAGCGAATCCAGATTTCATTGAACGAAAGAATACTGGAGATGGAGGTAACTCTAGAGTCGCTGAAACACGCCGAGGGCTCTGTCGCACTTCTCGAGGAAGTCACAACAGGTTCTGTCGAGGGACCTGCCAATAACTCTGATCCCGCTGAAATCGATCCCAAGAAGCAGGTAAAAGTGCTGTCCAAAAGCCTAAAGTACCTCAAACGGTGCAACCTTGCCTTAGCTAAAGCCGTATCGGATGCAGTGCGAGGCTAGGCCAGCATAGCGTTTCTGGGTGACATTGCAGACATCACAATCAAAGGCGTCCTGAGATACGTTTCATGCACAACTGGTTGCTACATCCTCGGTTCGATGGTTAGACGCATGCAGTTGTCCTGGAGTTCATCGTCTGATATGAGCGAGCACTAAACGCGCACTATCCCTTTTATGGGACAGCCAATCGACTCGCTTCAGCGTACAATTCTAGAAAATTAGGTTCGAAGGGACGCGCAATGAATTCGCTGAAATCGTTTATTCGCAAGAAGGACCAGTCTGGGAGTGGCGGGATAAAGCGGGCGCAAGACAAGTGCGCTCAGGTCGAAAAGGCTTCCAACGAGAGCGCAATTGACGAACTTGCTGGCGCCCTGCTCTCGCTGATCTCCAAAAAAAGCACTAATGCCGTCATATCGCCGTCGTGTCTCTACCAGACCCTCGTTCTGGCATCAGAGATCACGGATGGCGAAACCAGGGGAGAGATCGTTTCAGTGCTGGGTGGCGACGAGGAGATGAGAAAGGCTGTCGAATCGATAGCGGAAATCAAGGCTCCGGAGTACGGCTGCAAGGATTTCCACTACTCGATGGGCGCATCGGTTTGGCTCGATGAGGGAGTTCGGGTGTCCGATGATATCGAGAAGCGCGAGGATGCACTTGTCCCTATCGAGTTCGAGCAAGTGGTGATGGGAGCCGATGGCGCATCCGCAAGGATGGGCGAGTGGCTCGCGAGAAACACTGGCGGCGTCTACCCGGACGCGCCCAAGGTCGATGCAGGGACGCTGATGGTCGCCATGGGCGCTATGCATCTGAAGGACTCGTGGAGTGACGAGTTCGACGAGGACGACCCGCGTCCGTTCAAGTTGGAGGATGGGTCTACTCAGAATACCGATTTCATGCTCGACTGGAATCGCTACGACTACCTTGAGCGAGGCGGCTCGATAACGTTGTCGAAGGAGCTGACGTCTGGCTGCACGATGTGCGTCTCCATGCCAAGGGAAGGCGTGACCGTAGGCGATTACATCAGATGCGGTGATGCCTGGAGGAACATCGAGGATTACGCGAAGGGCGAGTGCACGGAGTCTTCCCGCGATTGCAAGCTCTACATGCCCAAGTTCGACCTGAAATCCGATGGCGTTGACGTAGCTGGGCTGGTGGAGTCGCTCGGTATTGAGAAGATCTTCAATCCCGGCGCAGACTTTAGTCCGGTATCGCCGGACGCTCTCATGGTGAGCGACATCCTGCAGAGCACGCGGCTCACGATCGATGAGCAAGGGCTTGAAGGCGCGTCTTACGTTGCCATGATGATGTGCATGGGCATCTCGTTTGAGGAGCCCCCCGAGCCCAAGGAGATCGTCATTGACAGGCCCTTCGTCGTTACCGTCTTCTCGCCAGACGCAACACCTCTGTTCGTGGGCGTCGTCATGGTCCCTGAGGAAGGCGATCATCTGCTGAGAAGGGAAGCCTCGTGTCCCGTATGCCACTCCGATGACGTCGCCAGAATACTTTGGGGAGAACCCGCCTATGACGAGCAGTTGCGGCGCAACTTGGCAGCGGGGAGGGCCGTGCTCGGGGGATGTCGCATCCCGATGGAGGATGAGGCGCCCGCATACCATTGCAACACTTGCCAATGCGAGTTTGGAAAGTCCGAGGAATCCCGTGATGCCGCCCGCGCGAAGGCACAAGACCAGCTGCGTGGCATAGTCTACGGAGCGGCCGTCGGTGATGCCCTTGGCGTTCCCTACGAGTTCATGAAACGCGGCTCGTTTGAGTGCACGGGGATGGTCGGTGGGGGCGCCCACGGCATGCCCGCTGGGACCTTCTCAGACGACACCTCGCTCATGCTCGCGACCTGCGCCAGCTACGGCGATCTCCATCACGTCGACGTGAATGACATGAGGGACGAATTTGCCCGCTGGCTCTACGAGGGCGCGTACACGACCGACGGCTCCGCCTTTGACGTGGGAAACGCGACCGCCACGGCAATCGAGCAGGGTCGTGGCTGTGATGGGGAGCGCTCGAATGGCAACGGTTCCCTCATGCGCATCGCGCCGCTCGCGCTGACGACCGCAAGCGATGACGAGATCAGGGATGCGTCGGCGGTGACCCATGCCCATGTCATCTCGAAGGAGGCGTGCGTCGCGTTCGTGCACATCCTGCGGGAGGTGCTGCGAGGCGAAGCCCTCGCCGCTGCGATCGAGGGCAATATCCCCGACGACCCCCGCTTCGGCTTCATGCACGACATCGAATTGTGGAGCCGTGATGACGTGCGCTCGACGGGCTACGTCATCGACACGCTCGGTGCCGCGTTTTGGTGCGCCCTCAACACGGATGACTACGCCAGCTGTGTTCTTGCCGCGGTGAATCTCGGGGACGACTCCGACACGACCGCCTGCGTCGCGGGAGCCCTGGCAGGTGCGATGTACGGTTACGGCTCAATCCCCAGGGAGTGGATCGAGCAGCTTCGCGGAAAGGACGTGATCGAGGACTCGCTCGAGTGGTGGTTCTGAGAGGTGCGCGCCTATGGACGGGGTTATGAAAACGTGCTATAAACTAGTCATATTCTGGGCTGGCCGAAAGGCCCTGGTCCACCCAAGGGCGGGGACTTTCCCCCGCCATTTCATTTTCAGGAGATCCATGGCTGAGCTCAGTGTGTTCATAGACGAGTCGCTTTGAGTTCGCCGCGCTCTGCCCGATGTTTGCAAAAAAAGTTGACGCGCGAAGAGGAGCTGATTGCGGGCAAGATGACGCATACCCCCGTTCGCAAGACCCGCCGCAGGCTGAAGGTCGCCCTGACGGCCGTCCTCGCGGTCGTCGTCGCCGGCGCCATGGGCTTCGGCGTCTACGTGGGCGACTACTACCACGCGGATGATGCGGCTCTGGCCGCCATGGAATCGACCGGCACCGTGGTCGTGCAGCGGCTGGAGGACGGCGACATCGCCTTCGTCCCCGGCGATCCGCGGGCCGGGATCGTGTTCTATCCCGGAGGCAAGGTGCAGGCCGAGGCATACGCGCCGCTCATGCGGGACCTGGCCGAACGCGGGTTTCTCTGCGTGATCGTCTGCATGCCGTTCAACCTGGCCGTGCTCGACGCGAACGGGGCCGACGGCGTGCAGGAGCGGTTCCCCGCCGTACGGAGGTGGATCCTGATGGGGCACTCGCTCGGCGGCGTCATGGCGGCCGGCTACCTCGACGGCCATGCGCGGTCGTGGGACGGCCTCGTGCTGCTGGGGGCCTATTCCACCGCCGACCTCTCCGACGACGGCGCCACGGTGCTGAGCATCACGGGGGATTCGGACGGGGTGCTGAATCGCCGGGCCGCCGCCGACAACGAGGGAAACCTCGGCGAGGATGCGCGCGAGCTCGTCATACCCGGCGGCAACCACGCCCAGTTCGGCTCGTACGGCCCGCAGGACGGCGACGGCGAGGCGGCCCTTTCGCCCGAGGAGCAGCGGGCCCTCACCGCCGACGAGATCGCTGGTGTGTTCTTGTGAGGGTGAAGGGCATCAGCACTGGTTTATCAAAGCCATGATGTCCTCAAGCTCACTATCTTGCGTGTAGTTTACGAGTGTCGGACAACCTGGACCGATTCCTCGTGTGGCTCTCTTGTCAACGCAAAGGTCTTTCGGATCGTTGAGATCATCAACATTCTTGGGAAGGCACAGAGCTACCCTGCCTTTTCCGCTCGTTTTCTCCTGAAGTGCCAGGCGCAGCTTTCTTCCGCCGGTTCGATAGCCAACGTAATACTTCATCACATATCGTTCCCAGTCGGGATGCTCATCAGAAATGCGTTTCGCCAAGCTCTCGAACAGGTCGTGACATTTTCCACCTTCGAGAAATGCCGCATGTCTCTCTTCCATTGTCCAGTCGTTTTGAGTACGCTTCTCTTTTTTCGGTTTGAAGCTCTCGACGATCTGTGGATCAACTTTTGGGTATTTCCAAATTGCAAGCGCAATATCTCCAAGCTTCTCGGCGCGTTCGACGATTTGGTCTTTCGTCCATTTGGTTTGTTCTTTGATGTAATCATTAAGTGCATAAGGGCTTTTCTTGAAGCCGTACCGTGGGTCATTGAGCTTGTCTTCGAACGGATTGTTTGACAACTCTGAATTTGCCCCAGTCAAAGTCAAATTGCCGAGGTTGTTGCAATACTCGTCGTGGACTGTCTGCCAGTTTTCACCAAGCATTTCTTGCCACTCGATTTTGTCATCGATCGTTTGTGGCATGATATGCTCAATTTGGTATTCCATTCCAACGCTTATAGGCTGTTTTGGATGCTGCGCATTCTCGAGCCTTTCAAGCAAGTAGCCTCGTTTCGGAAACCTGTTGTAGCAGTCTCTGGTCGTAAGTTCTTCAATGAAGTGTTCGTCCGTTGGGAAGTAGGCTGTCATGCTTCTATCGTGTGTGAGCAGCATGGCCTTAACATAGGTCTCGATATCCGGCCGCTTGTCGATGCCGCGATAAACGCCAGCGAAAAAGTTGTTCAGGCCCGTGGTGAAGCGGCCAAGCACCGAGCGCCTGAACAAGAAGGACTCAAAGACACCGCAGAGTCTTTTGAGCGCTTCCTTGTCGATACTTCCGGCATCGACCTGGTCGTATAACACCATCATCAACGGCCTAATGGACTTGACCTTAAGTTCGGCTATGTTGTCGAAAGCTTCTTTCAGACCAGGATTCGTCTCCTCGCCGAGGAACATATCGGCATAGTGCTTCGCAAATCTCAATAGCTCTTGCAAAAGTTCTTCGATCGTTCCATCGAAGTCATCTTGCTTATAGCGCTTGAATTCGGCATATACGTCATTTTCGGCAGGCTTGCGCTCGGGCACCTTGATCCAAAGCCAATACCACATGAACGCGTTGAATTCATCTTCGCCGTTTTGGACGTTCTTGAATGCATCCTCGAGCGTCTTCCAATACGTTTCGAAGAGATATGCCTGTTCCTTTTCCGGTAGGGACATCAATATGTAATTCCTGATGAGATCAGTGGGGCTTAACGACTTACCTTTGGAATTCATCGATTCGAAAATAAGCTGGGCATCGTCAATACCGGGCATCAGTTCAGTATCTATGATCTGGAGTCTCGATAATCCCGACCACAGGGTTTCGGGATTGAAAGCCTTTCCGCGAATCCATGTTCTGAAGCTCTCCAGGTTGTCTATCAAGCGCTGAGAGAAATCCTTTGGGAGGGCGGTTGAGGCGACTATCGAGTGCAGTGTTTCCCTGTCTTCTTGCGAAAGTGACAGCTTGTATCTTGCATCTCCGTTGTAGTCATCATCATTATAAAGATAGATTTTCCGCAAGGCCGGCACTTTCACTTCTGTCAGAAACTCAGCCCGTTTAGAATCCTCTTCGAGGTATTCAATGAATGCTTCCATCAGCAAAGACATGGTTGTCATTCTCTGCTGACCTCAAGTGACGCTTCATGCCCGTGATGGTAGATTCACCTTCTGGTATATGGAGTACAGAGCCTATGAAGTGGGGGCTTTTCTTGCTTGCCAGCTCTTATGATGTCATCCCAAAGGACACGGCAATCTTCTTCATCCCAAGCATACTTTCGTTGGTAGACGGGAATCATGTATAGGACGTTCGATGCGCCAAGAAGGGAAAGAAATGGCGCCATGTTTGCTTTCACGTTTTGCTCCTCACCTTGCGCGGATTACGTGTGTTAGCTCCAAAGTCTCAAGGAGTCATACCTATTAGCATCATTCTATTTAATTTTTGCAAGAGCCTCTATCGAGATTATGGTGAAGTCGTCTTCTGACGCACGTTGTTACTTTTGGGAATGAATTCAATAATGTATTCAGCCGGCGCCGATGTTTTAGTTGTGCTCAACTCATGCGGACAAATGATGCTGCTCGGCTTCTTCTCACGATTCTTTTTATGTGATGGATTTATAGCCGAAGCACGATGACGGGAGAGGTCATTGGGTGTTTCGTACAGTATTATTTTGCAGAGAGGCCTGACTTCTGTAGCGTCTATAGCATGGGTGACGCGCGTATCGACCGGCGTCCGGTTGTTCTGTGCGTGTGATTGTTTGGGCATATCTTGGGTGCCAAATGCACGTCATAATGTATTCTTATGAGATTAGGGTTTAATCTACGTGCATGAGACAACTGCTGAGAGGAACTCTCTTCATTGAGCGGAGATAGGTTACAAGTTCCTCATGTTTGCAATGCGGCGAAGAGAGGTCTTTGGATGAGCGAAGAGCTAAGTCAGCGCGATTTGATAAACCATCCCCAAAAAATTGGGGACTGGTATTTCTACAATATTGGCTCAACTACCCTCGAGCAACTTAAGCGGGCCGGAATAATCAGAGATCGTGATTATGGTAGGTTGGGGAGCAAGAAGCCTGATGCGCTCATAACGGCTTCTAGCGATGTCGTTGTGGCGTGTATTGAGTACAAGCCACCTAAAGATCTTAATACTAAGAAAAAAGAAGAGGCCGCTATCGAACAAGAACTCGAGGTTGCGCGGATTCTTGATGCAAGCGTTTTGATTGTTACTGATGGAAGCGATAACACAATTTGGATTAATCCCTCTACTGGAAACCGCATTATCGATCAAGACGGAGATGCTCTAAAAGTAGTTTTTCTCCGAATGAAGAAGAAACCTCAACCGTGTTACGCTGCGTTGTTGATTGTATTCACAACGGAAGCGATCAACTGATTCGCTCATCGCCGGTTGATCCGCTTCCGCTTGCAAGAGAAGTATGGCAGGACTTGTGGACAGTCTCGGGTGCTACACCAGAAAACTGTTTATACACTTTTGTCGAAATATTCATTTTTAAGTATTTAAGTGACCTGGGCCTCTTAAAAGGGTTTTATTCTTTTGGGGAACTCATTAAGCAATATGGAACCAACTCGGATGAGGAAGTTCTGGAGTATTACGCTGATACGGTTCGAAAGAAGATAAAGGACCTCTTTCCAAAAAATCCTAAAGATGGAACCACTATTATAAATGGCACTATCTTTGTTTCCAAAGATGATAAAGCAGTGCGAGGTTATGCTGCAACATTTCGGAAAATACTGAAGAGGTTTGATGACTTTGGATGTCTTGAAAATATAGATAGGGATTTTAAAAGCAAACTCTTTGAGACATTTCTTAAGCAATCGATAAGTAAAAAGAACTGGGGACAATACTTTACTCCGCTTGTTGTGGTCCAGTCGATAATCGAAATGGCTGAGATACAGCAAGGGATGAGTATTTGCGATCCTGCTTGTGGTGTCGGAAAGTTTCTGCTTGAGGCCGTTGCAGACAAAATCGAGAGTTGGTATCCGGTAAGCGACAACAATGTAGAACCTAAAGTAAAGCTTGTTGGCTACGATAAGGGTTTTGACAAGGATGAGCAAAAAACAATAATTTTGGCAAAAGCAAATATGCTCATATATTTTTCAAGTTTGATTAAGCTGCATCCTAAATCTGTGGGTAGTTTTGCAAATCTGTTTAATGAAACTTTTTTGCTACAAACGAATTCTATTTTGGGCACTTTGGCGAATCCTGTGAGAAATGAATATGATTTGATATTGACAAATCCCCCGTATGTGATGAGCGGAAGCAAAAATCTGAAGGAAGAAGTTGGAAAAGACCTTGAGCTATCTAAATATTACGTTGCAAATGGCCTCGGACTCGAAGGGCTGTTTCTCGAATGGATTGTCCACGCCCTGAAGAAAGGAGGTAAAGCGTTTGTGGTGTTGCCTGATGGAGTTTTGGCAAGAAAGAATGATAAGAGGCTCAGAAATTTCATTCAAGATCGCTGCACTATAGATGCTGTGATTTCTCTGCCAATCAATACGTTTTATTCAACTGACAAGAAAACTTATATCTTGGCGCTCACTAAAAAGGAGGAGTGCAGGGTTGATGGCGTGACAAAATTAAATCCACAAACTGATCCGGTTTTTGCATACTTGTGTTCTGAAATAGGCGAAACAAGAGATGTCTATCGCTTTCCTATTGAGCAGAATGATTTACGCACGGCCACTCAACTCTTTAATATGTACAAAGGCTCAAAGTCTTGCTTTAAGACAGATGATCCTCGTTGCAAGCTTCTCGATATCAATGATTTTATAGAACGTGATGATTGGTGCGTTGATAGATGGTGGAGTGACGAAGAGAAGGTTGATCTTGGAATTAAAGATCCACTTAACAAGCTTTCTATTGAGGAGTTCTCTGTTTCAATGCAAGGAATTGTTGACACATTGGATGCTTTAAACGGCTCTCTTGGCGAAATGATGAATGAGCCAGACTATAAGATTGAAATGGTGTCTACAACGTTAGGCGATGAAGATTTTTTTGAATTTGCCACCAATACAATCAACTTGAATAGGGCACAATTGCACCAATTAGCCACTGATGAGCCTGACTCCATTCCTGTATATAGCGCTCAACGTGAGCCTGTCACTTATATTAAAAGACTACCAGAAAAGGGTCCCATATCGGCAACTGTGAATGATCCCATCTTGTCCTTCGCAACTAATGGGGATGGGTCAGCAGGGCGCAATTTTGTGCTTCATGATAAGCCCTTCTATATCTCACGAGATCGAGTGGGTTTGCGAACTAGGGATAAAAGGCTCCTCATTCCATATGTTTTGCTACAAATAAAAGATATGAAGCAAGACTATGGATTTAGTCACAGTAATAAGGCGACCAAAGCGAATGTGCGCCGAGTGAAAGTTAAGATTCCTTTTAACGCCGAGGGTTTGATTGACATAGATTTTCAGGAGTCCGTGCTTGACAATTATGCTGTCATCGACGAGATACAAATGTTTAGCTCTAAGTCTATTGATAATTTAGAAAGGAAATTATCGTTTGATCTTTCAGGTTCATGCCACGAGTATGTCATGGTTGATTTCCCGCTTTCTGATCTATTTCAATTAGAGCGAGGTTCGTCAAAATTTACTAAAGGATATGGCCAGAACAACAGCGGTTCTTTTCCTGTTTGGTCTGCTTCTTCGAAGACTCCACTCACGATGATTAATACATACGATTATGAGGGTAGATATTTATCATGGTCTACGAATGGGTTTGCAGGCATGCTAAGGGTCTTGGAGGGCCGATTTTCAATAAATAGCGATAGAGGTGTATTGATACCGAAAAAGGGGAGAGGTGATCTGGACCTAGATTACTTTAAGTTTACTTTAGAGCCAATATTTCGCCAGCTCGCCAAAGGAAGAAAGGGCGATAACGGTGAAAATGAATATACGAAGTTATCTCCAGCTATGTTAGAACACGTATGTGTGCCCGTCCCTGTTACCCTCGACGCAATGCCTGATTTAGAAGCGCAAGGGGAATTGGCTAAACGCTACAGATTGCTTGATTCGATTCGGACGCAAACGGTCGATGAGCTCCATGAAGCTCAAACAATTTCAGTAATCCCCTAATAATGCAATTTGCTTATGGCTATGTTATAGATGAGGCAATCCGAGTAATTTACGCATTGCAAAACTTGATGGCAAGAAATGCCCACGCCGGTCGCCGCTAGGCTCATCATCGCGAAAATAAGGGGTCACGCAATGTCTGAAGCGTTCATCACAAACATGCCCTTTCCAAAGAGCTTGGATGAAGTCCTTTATTACATGGATAAGCGCGGTAAGTTCGACGTTGAAGAAGTCCTAGAGGCTGACTACGTCGAGTGGACGGCACCCAAAGATGCATTCATAGGTGAAACTGTCTACTTCATGCATTCAAAGACGTCTATAGATACAATTCGTCACTTGAAGCGAGAGCTTGCCCTGGCCCAAGGCGAGATAGATCAAGAGACTTTCGAGATTCTTAATTCCGCTCTCTGCAAAGGGGAGGAGCTGTACGCTGAGCTTGGAGGATCGGTTTTCGCTTTGGGAAAAGTGTGCGACGAAATTATTGTCGATGATGTTGCCACTCGCGATGGATTGCATTGGCGCAGTAAGTACTATGCGCCGATTGACGCCATTTCACTTATCAAGCCACCGATAAACATAGCAGAGTTTCGCAGCTTCATTACAGTTTCGCGGATTGGCGCGGTTACCAAACTGAGCTCCGAGCAAAATGAGAGGTTACAGGCGCTTATCAAATGAGCGCCTAACGAAAGCACAAACTTCCTCACCCCTCACTCCTCCTCACATCAACCACCTCCGCCCACGGCACGATGTCGTAATCGTCATCCGCACGGCGTACGACGAGGCACGCCCGCTTGTCCTTGCGCTTGGCATCATGCTCCTCGATGAACTCCCGCGCCGCTGCGCCCGATAGGATGGTGCCGGTCACCGAGCTGCCATCGTTACGCACGACCTCCGCGCGACCCCCCCCATCTTCACGAAGCGCATCCAGTGCAGGGGGTCGGCCTCTTCGCTCCGCGCATTGCCACTTGGCGAGTCGAGCGCGAACAGCGGCGCGACCTCCTTGAGCTCGTCAAGCCCCATCTCCTTCAGCCGCGCCTGCAACCTCTCCTTCGCGTAATCGCTCAGCTGGGACTTGATCATGCCCGCGAGGCGCTCGGCGGTCTTGCGGTGCGGGTCCTGCCCGTCTTTCTCGCGGACGTATTCCGCGAGCGTGTCGAAGAGGACGTAGACCTCCGAGAGGTTCAGCGGCAGGCAGACGGGGTGTACGGACGATTTGAACGCGCCCCGGTAGCCGGACTCTGCTTGGATGCCCATGCCGCCGATGCGGATCCCGTCCCTCATGCGCGCACGCCGTTCCCCGACGGCGTTCTTCGAGCAGCGCAGCACGTCGTGCGCGAGCTCCTCCTGCGATATCTCCTCGTGGGACGCGGTGAGCATCACGAGGTCGGCCTCCTCGCTGCCCATGAACGAGTCCTTCGGCTCGTATCCCTTCAGCCCCTCATTGCCGGGCACGCCGCGCAGCGACTCGAACAGTAAAACCGTGTCATACCCCCTGTATACAATCGTTGACGTGGCGTTTTCGATCGACGTCACGGGTTTCGATGACGATGGGATGTGATGGGTATGTCAAGTGATTACGTGTGGGTCGTCGGGTTCGATGCCTCGACGGGCAAGGCGATGCAGTTCATCCGCTGCCACAAGAACAGCGCGCCGTTTCACGAGAGCCTCTACGCCTGCGAGGGGTATTCCGTGCAGACGATGACGAGCGAGGAGTTTGGGGAGTTGGCCGATCGTGGGGGCACCAGGTAGCGGACTCGTTGACGGTGTTGGCGATTGTCTTTCCCACGTCAGGGGTGGTGAGGCTGTCTGCCATTTGGTTTGCGGGAGGGGAGCGTGTTTCATGCTTTTCGATATGGATTTTGACGGTGACGTGGACGTGTTCGACAACGTGACCGAGTTCATGCTTGCCAATGGCGAGCTCACGGGCGACGACGACTCCGATGACGATGGCTCCGACGATGATGACTGCTGGGGTGTCATTGCCGCTAGAGCTCATCGTGCCGATTTAAATGCCGATGGCATTGCCGTGTTGCCTGCCGATTGGGACGACGATGACGAATGATCATGCTCCCCAAGAATGGGAGATTTGGCACGCGCGATTCAATTTCTCCGAAGAGGCTTCCATCAGCGAGGACGATCAGCTTGCAGTTGAGGAAACTTGCTTCATCATGGAGACGCCCGGCATGGTCGAGAAGCTCATTGAGGCGCATAACGAGAGTGTCGGCGACTGTGCTTCTGCCGATGATCTGGACTGGTAAAGCTCGCGCAAATCGTACTATTTCGGTGCTAACTCGAAGTCATGCTTGCACCTGATATCGTCTCCCGGGCATTTCGCGAGTCTGAGTGCGATGCCTTCGCCCCCCTGCAAACCAGTAGCTCAGATAGGGTTGCAGCAGCATGGGGGGCGTTACAACACGGTGCCGCTCGAGCCGTTTTCGATAATCGCGTGCGCCTCTCCGTGAGGGCCAAAAACCGTCTTGATCGGACCGTCGCCGATGACGGCATGCATGCCATCGGGTCCAGAGACTATGTTGCCGTTTCGGAAGTAAACGCCATCGTGATCCCCGGATCCGATGACGGCAAACGTATTCGAGCCGGAACCGACTACAGCAGATACGTTGCCATTGGGTCCAAAGAGGGTTCGAATGCCGGATTGCGGCTGGTTGTTGTCAAGCATGGACCCTCCAATCACCCATAAGCTGCTGGGGACATTATAGTCCGCACTTGGGATCGTCTGCATATGAGGAAGGGCGCATCGCAGCGCCTCGAAAAGCGCAAGCCGCCGCTCAATCGCGCGAACTATCCTAGCGGCGGCTTGGGCACCTCGCCCGTGAGCAGCCAGCCTTCGCTTGCCAGCTGGTATCCCACCTCCACGTATCCGGCGGCGCTTTCCTCCAGGCTGGCCTTCTCCTCGTCGGTCAGGGGGCGCTTTGCCCGTGCGGGCGCTCCGACGACGAGCGTGCCGTCCGGGATGCGCGCCGTGCCCGTCACGAGCGCTCCGGCCCCGACAAGGCAGTGATTCCCAATCACGGCGCCGTCGAGCACCGTGGCCCCCATGCCGATGAGCGAGTGGTCGCCGACGGTGCAGCCGTGTACCACCGCGGCATGCCCGATGGTCACGTCATGGCCGATGATAGTGGGCGCGTCGTGGCTCACGTGCAGACAGGCGCCCTCCTGCACGTTCGTGCGATCGCCTAGCCTCACGAAGCTGTCGCAGTCACCCCGGATGGTCGCGTTGAACAGGACGCAGCACTCATCACCGATGGTGACGTTGCCGATGACGGTCGCGCTGGTTGCCACGTGTGCGGCGGGGGAGACGGTGGGCACTTTGTTCGGCTTCTGCATGGTCATCCTTCCTGGACGCATCCGTGTGCGTATGCAATCGCTTGATATGATGGAACGATACCGAATACGACGATGTTTTGCATGTGACAATGTTTGGTACGGGGCACGAGCTGGGGGAAGCCGCAAGAGAAGTCCTGCTCCGACGATACTCCGATTATTCATGTCTCACCCTATGCATACAATTCTTGAGTGACGCAACGGGCCGATTAGATGGTTAGTTCGCATGCGTATTAGATATAAGGTCTAATGGCAGTATATCACGGTATCGTGATATACTGCCAGGAGGTGAAGCACTGTCATGCCGACGCTTGCGAGGTTTTACGGAATTGCCATCAAAATGTACTTTCTCCAGTCGGAGCATAATCCTCCGCATGTTCATGCAATATACGGGGAGGATGCCGGAGCCTTTGATATCAGGACTGGAACGTTGATTGACGGAGGGTTGCCTGCAAGGGCATCCGATTTGGTCAGAGAGTGGATTGTGATACACAGAAGCGAGTTACTTGAGATGTGGGAAACGCAAGAGTTCAGGAAGCTCGACCCGTTGGCATAGGGGAGGAGGCGCACGATGTTCCATAAAGTGAAGGAAGTATATCCGCTTCCCGATATGCGGCTCAGCGTGATTTTCGCCAACGGAGCTACCAAAGTCTATGACGTCGCGCCGCTGCTTAGCAGGTTCGATGCGTTCAAGATGCTGCAAGATCCCCACGTCTTCGGTAGCGTCGAGGTCGATGTCGGTGGGTACGGCATCGTATGGAACGATGATATTGACCTGTCCTGTGACGAGTTGTGGGAGAACGGTGTGACGGAGGAGACGCCATTCGACGGTCTTATTTCCTTCGCGGATGCCACCGAGCTCTGGGGTCTGAGCGAGTCGACACTACGCAAAGCCATCTCCTATGGCAAGCTCGTCTCGGGCGTAGATGCGAGGAAATACGGGAAGCAGTGGGTCGTCACCGAGGCCGCCATGCGGCGCGAATACGGCGATCCGGTCTCTGAGTAAGCCCCGCCACGCACTCCTTTTCATCGACTCTTCGCGAGCGCGGCAACGGCCTCGTCTCTCGTGGAGACGAAGAAGAAGTCCCTGCCCTTGTTACTCTCGTACATGAAGTCCCTGAGCGGCTTGCTCGTGTAGCGCGAATAGTCGCCGTAGATGGCCATGCGGCCGCCGTAGTTGACGTACTTCTGCAGCACCTCGCCGGCCAGCCCCGTGCTGAGGACGAAGAAGTCCTCGGCGACGAGCTGCTTGGGAATCACGATGTCCTTCGACCCCACGTCGTACTGCGCGCTCATCAGTAGGTCGATTGCCGATTGCGCGTCCGTGATGACCGGCTCGTCACTCTCCGCGAGAACGCAGAGCACGCCGTTTTCCTCGATTCCCGTCAAGTTCATGATGTCGCTCCTTCTCCGAATTCCTTCGCGTACGTGACCACGCCCGATATCGCCGGGGCGTCTTCGCGAAGCTTGCAGGCCATGAAGTTCTCGCTCGGAACGTCGGAGCACGGGAGAATCTCCAGCGCCTCGGCCGGCACGTAACCGACGCGCGGGTAGTACTCGTCGCTGCCGAGCACGACCGAGTAATCGTACCCGAGCTCCTGGGCTATCCTGTGTCCCTCGCGGATCAGGGCGGTGCCGATGCCGCGCCTTTGCCATGTCGGTGCCACGGACAACGGGGCAAGAGCCAGCGCGACATGCTCGCCTACGTGCAGCTCGGTGAACATGATGTGCCCGACGATCTCGCCGTCAACTTCGCATACCAGCGACAGCTCGGGAACGTACGCGTCGCTTCGCCGCAGGGCATCCACCAGGTCATGCTCGTTTCCATCGCTGTGCTCGGCGGTTGCGAAGGCGCTCCTGACCACCTCGCGCACCGCATCGTGGTCGGCCTGTCGCTCTGCCCGTATCGTCATGGCGATTCCTCCCATCATTTCGTCTACCGCGTACTTTACCATCTCGGATGCCGGGCTGCGCTACGCGCTGCGAAGGAACCGCAGGACGTTCGCATCCTCCCGTCTCTATGGAAACGCCGTCATCAACGCCGTGCCGCAGACGATGAGCGCGAGCCCCACGCCCGCCCGCCACGATAGCCGCTCGTGCAAGAACAGCCAGGCAAACGCAATCGACACGACGATCGAGAGCTTGTCGATCTGCACGACGATGCTCACCTGACCAGTCTGTATGGCGTAGTAGAAGAACAACCACGACGCGCCGGTCGCGATGCCGGACGCTACCAGGAACAGCGCCTCGCCGGGGCGCACGCCGCGTACGGCCCGCAGCTTTCCGCGTGCGGCGACGATGCCCCACGCCATCGCCAGCACCACGCAGGTGCGGATCGCGGTCGCCAGGTTCGAGTCGACGCCCTCGATGCCGACCTTCGCGAGAATCGAGGTGAGCGCGGCGAACACCGCGGCCCCGATGGCGTACCACAGCCATCCATGCCCGCCTGCGCTGCCATCCCGCGCGTCACTGCCGTCCTGCCCTACCTTCCTCTCGATCATGAGGTAGGTGCCCGCGCCGATTGCGACGATGGAGCCAAGCTTGACTGCGAGGTTGCTCGTCTCGCCGAACAGGACGATCGCGAAGAGCGCGGCCAGGATCGTGCTCGACTTGTCCACGGGCACGACCTTGTTGACGTCGCCGAGCGAAAGCGCCTTGAAGTAGCAGATCCACGATGCGCCCGTCGCGAGTCCCGAGGCGACGAGGAACGTCCACGAGAGGGGAGCAATGCGGCATATTCCGTCTTGCGCGCCGGTGAGAAAGACCACGATCCAGGCAAAGACGAGTACGACCGCGGTTCGAATGCCCGTGGCGATGTCGGAATCGGTCTCTCGCACGCCGCATTTCGCGAGAATCGACGTTACGCCCGCGAAGAGCGCCGCGAGCAGTGCCGCGCTAATCCAACCCATAGCCTACGCTCCCGATCCTCCTTCAGCTATCGTCGGTTGCCAACCCTACAGCTCGTGGTAGTACGGGCAGATATCGGTATACGTGCCATCGGGCATGCGAAAGCCACCGGGTATGGTGCCGAGCTGCACGAAGCCGAGCTTCTCGTAGAGGTGGCGCGCGCCGGCGTTGGTCGCGACGACGGCGTTGAACTGCAGCACGCGAAAGCCGTGCGCCTTGCCCTGGGCAAGCGAATCCTCGACGAGCATGCGGCCCACGCTCTTGCCGCGCGCGGCCGAGCCGACCGCATAGCTGGCGTTGGCGATATGCCCGCAGCGCCCGACGTTGTTGGGATGCAGGATGTAGAGCCCGATGACGCGCCCGTCCTCCTCGGCGACGCCGCAGTACGTCTGCGATGCGAAGAACGCGCTGCCGCTCGTGAGGTCCAGCTCCTCTTCCTGGGGAAACGCGATGCCGTCTCTCACGACCTCGTTCCAGATGCCCACCATCTCGGCAATATCATCCTGTCGGTAACTCCTGATTTCCATCATCTGCTCCTCGTCATGTGCCATATTTTCAGCTCAGCATTCCCTTGCGCGTACGTCCAATGATCCAGCCGATGATGCCTCCCAGCACGGCGAAGGCCAGCCATCCCAGCCCCATTGAGTACATCGGCAGCCAATCGAGCGGCATGAACGTGATGATGCCCATGGCGTGCAGCTCCAGAACCACGGCCGCCGCGAAGGCGCCGATAGCCGCTCCCCGGTAGAGCCCCTTGCCCTTGATGCGGCCATGGAAGACCAGGAGCACCACCACGGTGATGAACGGCGGATACACGATGCCCAGAACCGGATCGGCCAGCTGGATGATGGCGTCGAGACCCAGGTCGCAGATGAGCACGCCGATTACGCAATCGGCTAAGAGCAGCACGTTGTAGGAGACCTTCTTCCCGAGCAACGTGTAGAAGTAGTCGGCAGCCGAGCTCACCAGGGCGACGGCCGTCGTCACGCAGGCCAGAAGGACGATGACGCTCAGCAGGATGATGCCGGGTTCGCCCAGCAGTGACTGCACGATCGCCACGAGCAAGCCGGCTTGGGTGAGGCCCGTTCCCAACGACGTCGATGTCGCGCCCAGGTAGGCCAGGCCACCGTAGATGATTCCGAGCATGACCGCGGCGCCGATGCTCGCGCGTGCCAGAAGCGTCATGCGCTCGCGGCCTTCGGGACGGCCCTTCACGAGGGCGGAGTCGAGGATGATGATCGAGAAGGCCGCTGCACCCAGCACGTCCATGGTCTGGTAGCCCGCGCGCACGCCCTCTTGGAACACGGTGCTCGTGAGCGGAGGTTCGATCGGGCCGATGGGCTGGGCGATTCCCGCGACGATCAGGACCACGACGCCAATCACCAGCGTCGGCGTGAAGAACTTGCCGATGATGTCGACGACGCGCGACTTGCGGCAGGCGAGCAGGTAGACGATGACGAAGAAGACGATGGAGAAGGGCACGAGATATCCCGGCGCCGCATCACCGAGGTAGGGGGCGACCGAGAGTTCGAAGGTCGTCGCCGCCGTGCGGGGCATGGCGAACAGCACGCACAGGCACAGGATCGCCGCCGTGCCGAGGATGGCGCCGCCCGTCTTGCCAAGCGCATCCTCGAAGGCGCGGCGCGGACCGCCCACGGCGTTGATCACGAACACGCCCAGGCACGAGAGCACGGCGTCAGCGAGCAGGAAGCCGACGAATCCCCAGGGCCACAGGCTGCCGCTGAGCTGGCCAAGCGTCGGCGGGAATATGAGGTTGCCGGCCCCGAAGAACATCGCGAACAGGGCGAACCCGACGATTATCGAGTCCTTCCCGAGGGATGCGCCTCTATGTCCCCGCACGTCGTTCGTCTTCGTCTCCCGTCTGCCCTGGCCCCGTCGTCTCAGAGCGTGAGCTGCTGGATGTACACGTCGTTGCGGAGCTCCTTGGCATGCTTGGGATCGATCTGCCCGTCATGGGCCATCTCCTTCACGTACTCGAGCTCGCGGGCCAGTGCCTGGGCCTGGACGTCCTCCACCGCATCGTAAACGTCACGCAGGGCTCGGAAATGCGCGGTGAGGATCGACGGGTCCCCGGTCTCCTCGTCACCGTCGTAGAAACCGGATTCCCTGAGCTCGGAGTCGAGCTCCTCGATGCGCTCGTATTGCTCGTCACACTGCGCCACTACCTGCCGGGCCTGGGCGGCCACATCGGCGGAGGCACGCTTGACGATGTCTGCGAGCTGATCGGCATAGCGTTTCATCACGATGACGGTGGCAGGTTCATCCACGTCGTCGTTCGCGGCCGCCATCTGCGCCGAAGCCTCCCCGGTGATCGACCCCGTCCGGTGGGCATCGGCCCTCACGGACTCGATGACCCTCATGAGCAGGCGCGCCTCGGCGTCCACCTGCCTTTTCGTGCGGCGCGAATCGGCCTTGTGCGGCACCAGCGCCGGAACGGCGAAGTTCGCCAGCAAGAGCGTGCACAGGATGACGCCGGAGGCAATGGACGCGAGCATGGTGTGAATCGGGAGCGCCCCGGATGCCGGCAGCGTGGCGGGCACCGTCAGGATGAGCGAGAGCGTGATACCGCCCTTGGGACCTGCGAAGGCCGTGGCCAGGGCGCTGCGAAAGTGCTCTCCGTCGAGCAGGGTGCGCACGGATTGCCTGCGTACGAGGCAGTGCACGACGTCCATCCCCGCGATCCAGCAGAAGCGCACGATTTCCAGAATCAGCGTGAGGACGATGACGACGCCGAACATGAGCCACGGATCGCCAAAGCCTCCATCAGCAGCTGGTGCGATGAAGCGGGGCAGCTGCATGCCCAGCAAGACGAAGATGATACCGTTGAGGATGAAGCCGAGCGTGTCCCAGACGCCCTTGGCCTGCATGCGCTGGCGCGCGGTCTGGGGCGTGTGACGATGGGGGAGAAGCGACATGACCATGCCCGCCATGACCACGGCGATGACGGCGCCGATGTGAATCTGGTGGCAGATGAGGTAGATCACGAAGGGCAAGAGTAGCTCGAGGGTCACGTGCAGGTTGGGGCTGTCGATGCCGCGACGGCGGATGAACTCCAGCAACAGCCATGCAGCAAAGCCCAGGATGACGCCTCCGAAAAGCCCGCCGAAGAGCTCCAGGGCGAACTCCTCGCCGGCGTGTGCCAGGGAAAGCGCTCCCGTGAGGGCGAACCCGATGGCGGTCTTGAAAACCACCGTGCCGGTCACGTCGTTGAAGAACGCCTCGCCGGTTAGGAGCGTCTCGTGGCGCTTGCCGAAGCGGAAGTCCTTGGAGAGCTCCGTGACGGCAACCGCGTCGGTCGAGCCCATGGCGGCGCCAAAGGCAATGGCGGCGGCAAGCGGGATGGCGGGAAGCAGCGCGTGCAGCGCGAAGCCCACGGCGACGACGGTGACGAGCACAAGCCCCACGGCGAGTGAGAAGATGCCCCAGCGGCTCTTCCAGAGGGCGCCGGAATCGGCATGACGCGACTCGTTGAAGTGCAGCGGGGCGATGAACAGGATGAGCAGCAGCTCGGCGTCCAGTCCGGTGTCGAAGGAGCCCGTGACAAAGGCGGCGATGACGGCGCCGAGCGCAATCTGCACGAGGGGAAGCGACAGCGCGGGCAGGAAGCGCCCGATGATGCTGGAGACCACCACGGCCGCCAGCAGGAACAGCACGAGCGAGAGCGCTTCCATCCATGTCCTCCTTTGTAGGTTTTCAGAGCATTGTAGCGCGTGGAGGAGGAAGGGGAGGGGCTGAGGACGCGAGAGGCCACCATGCCAACGGGACAGAAGATGATGCTCGTCTTGGTTAACATGTTCTCTTCACCATCGAGCGTACCCATAATCTCGCCATTGGGATTGTAAAGGTTATCCGGATGCGATGCCCCTCCCTGGCATCTACAATGACGCCAAAGTCCCCGTCTTAAGGAGAACTGCCCATGCTCATTCGCGAGGAACATGGCGACAAGCGGCACCATCTGCCCTTGCTCTTGCTTGCCGACGAGCAGGAGAGCATGGTCGATCGCTATCTCGACGAAGGCACGATGTACGTCTTGGAAGTCGACGGCATCGTGGTGGGCGAGTGCGTCGTGAACGATGCAGACGATGGCGCGCTGGAGATCAAGAACATCGCGGTCGATCCCTCCCGCCAGCACCAGGGCTATGGCCGCATGCTCATCGACTTCGTAGCCAAGCACCATGCGGGCGAGTATGACATCCTGCAAGTGGGGACAGGTGACAGTCCGCTCACCGTGCCGTTTTACGAGCGATGCGGCTTCGAGCGCTCTCATGTGGTCGAGGGGTTCTTCACGGAAAACTACGACCACCCCATATTCGAAGGCGGTGTCCAGCTTGTCGACATGGTTTACCTGCGCAAGCGCTTGTAGATGAGAGCCACGAGTTTGTCGTGCGGGGCAGTTTCGCTTATCCTTTCGCGCCTGTCCTAATCCAACCGGGAGCATTTACAATGATGCCAAAGACCACGCCTTAAGGAGAGCACTCGTGCCCAAGCCCCTGACCGACATGTCCCTCGAGGAACTCTGGGAGCTCTTTCCCATCGAGCTCGTGGAGCACCAAGATTGCTGGGTCGACTGGTATCGCGAGGAGGCCTCCGTACTCGACGGGATCCTGTCTCCGGACCTGCCCCACGCAATCCATCACGTCGGCAGCACGGCAATCGACGGCATCTGGGCCAAGCCCATCGTCGACATACTCGTCGAGATGCCCGATGATGCTGCCATCGATTTGGCGAAGGCGCGTCTTTCGGCCCATGGCTACCTGGTCATGGCCGATCGGGACCTCAACAAGGGCTATACGCCGGAAGGCTTCGCCGAGCGCGTCTTCCACATCCACCTGCGTGTCGTTGGCGATAACGACGAGCTCTGCTTCCGTGACTACCTCAACGCCCATCCCGATGTCGCCAGGGAGTACGAGCGTCTCAAGCTCTCGCTCTGGAGGGAGTTCGAGCACGACCGCGATGGCTACACGGCTGCGAAGACTCCCTTCGTCAGCAAGTACACGGATCTCGCTAAAGCCGAGCTTACACAGGGGCCCGTAGCTTAGCGCAGCGTGCGCAGATGTGCCTTCATCTCGTCGGTGATACGACGGCTCTCGATGGCCTTCTGGATGCCCTTGCGCCGCGTCCATTCGTCGAGCAGCGCCTCGTCGTCTTGCTGTTCGAGGTAGGGGAGTGCCGCCGCCTCCTGCTTGGTGAGCGCCTCGGCAAAGTACCAGGCGCGCATCATATCCACGTAGTAGATGTCGTCGTCGCTTGCCGGGCGTTCCTCGGTGCTGGGCATGCGCGTTTGCGCGACCATGGCGAGGAAGCGTTCGTCGAACAGCTCGTCGAGGTACAGCCGCATCAACACGCCGATGCCAAAGCGAATCGTGTAGCAGTGCTTTGAGGCGAGCCAGCGATCTACACGCTCCAGCGTCTCGTCCGGACGCTTGGCGAGTACCTTGACGGGAAGCTGATCGCAGGTTGCCCAATTGTCCACATAGGGCAGGAAGCGCTCGTAGAGTTCCAATGCCGTGCCGTAGTCGCGCTCGCGCCCGATGCAAAAGGCGTGTACCTGGTTCTCGTCGAAGAGACGATGGGGGAGCGCCCGCAGGAATGCGTTGACATCCTCGCGCCGTACGAGTTCCTTGGCGATCCTGCGTAGCGCCGGGGTGCGCACGCCGGCCATCGTGCGGGGATCCACGGTGGGGAGTAGCTTCGAATTGAAGTCCCGGTAGCCGAGGTCAACGTTCTGCGCCAAGCTGCGGCACACGAACTCGCCTGCGGTGTCCTCGTCAAAGCCCGGCAACTCGGCGCGCAGCACGTCTTCCAGTGGCGTATCCGCGGCCTTTGCCAGCAACGCGTCCTTCTGCCCGCGGTCGAGCCGCTTGAAGAGGGCCTCCGCGCTCATGGCGCGCTCCTTGGAGTAGAAGCGTGCCTGGGCCACTAGGCGGACCGGTGCGTGGGACTTCGTGTACTTGGCTCCCGAACCCGCCTGGTGCGCGGCCAGCCGTGCGGTCACGTCGGTGGTGTAGCCGGTGTAGAGGCTACCGTCACCGCATTCCAGGACGTACATGTAGTGCTCGAATGAGGACATGCCATCGTCTCCTCTCCACCGGCGCCCGCGTCACAACGCGAGTTGCATCTGGTCTTCGGGGTCGTCGCCCTCGTCTTCCGGCGCCACGTCGAGCGCGATGGCCGAGCGGTCGGCGAAGGCCATCGGGTCGCCGGCAAGCCACGATTTGACCTCGTCTTCGCGCAGCACGAGCGGCATGCGGTCGTGGACGGGCGCGATCGCGGCGTTGGGAGCCGTCGTCACGATGGAGAAGGCGCGGTCATCTCGCACGCCGCCGAGTAGCGTGATGCCGCCGGAATCGGGCGAGCAGAATCGATACTGCCGCTTGACGGGCTTGCCGTCCCTGGGGTTCGGCCGCGTCTCGGTCGCGTGCGGCTCGAAGAACCCCATCGTTGGCACGATGCAGCGCCCCCGCCTGATGGGATCCTCCCACAGCCCCGGGTTACCGCCCAGGGCCGTCTCGATGCGCGTGTTGAAGAGCAAGCGATTGGCCCAGCTCGCCTCGAAGCCCCAGCGCAACTCGGTGGCGCTCAGCTCGCCAATGCCGGGAACGATGACCGGCGCGATGGCTCCCGGGCGCGCGTCGGGGCCGGCGGGCCAATCGGGCAGGCAATTGAAGGGTGCGTGCATCTGGATGAGGTGGATGATCTCGGTCACCTCGTCCATGGTCAGCATCTTGAAGCGTCCGCACATCGCAATGTCCTTTCGGCCGCCCCGTGCCTACTGCCTGAACAGCCAGCCCATGATCCGGCTGTCGTTTGCCATGAGGGAGCTGCCAGTGCCGTGTTGTTCGTCCGAGCCCTGGAAGTACGAGGCATCCTTCACGTCGAGCACGACCAGACGGTCAATCTCCCTCTCGGAGAGTCCCTGCACCCGGTAGAGCAGGCGCAGCCTTTCGGTAAACTCCTGGGCCGCCTCGACGGAATAGAACTCATCGGCATCGCCCAGCGAGATGCGGATGGGAACGCGTGCCGTGGCAAGCGGCATGGGATCGCCATCCCATTGCGAGGCGCACATCAGCGCTGCGCTGTAGAGCTCGGGCTTGGTGCCCATCACGAGCGAGAGCGTCTCGCCTCCGTAGGAGTAGCCGTGGAGATACACGCGCTCCGGGTCGATGTCGTATGTGTCGATGAGGTACTCGGTCAGGGCAATGACCTGGTCGGCGGAGTTCTGGCCCCAGTCGCTGGGCTGCGGGGCCGCGATGATCATCGATTCGTCGTATTCCTGGGCGGTGAACGGGTATTCCTCCGTGTTCAGGTTTTCGCCCGCTCCGTGATAGTACAGGCCGGGTTCTCCGGGAAGCGTCACGAAGAGCGCCACGGGCTCGTCCTCCTCATTGCCTTCGGGAACGTACAGGTTGTAGTGAATGTCATCGAGACCCTCGACGCTGAGCACGTTGTCGACGACGAAGCCGCGGTCGGTTTGCGTGCCCGGCGTGAGTAGCGGCCGGTCGTGTTTCGCGGCGTGAGTGCCGTGCGTGGTGACCGGTGTCGCCGGCACATCGGACTCGGCCGTTTTCGGTTCGCTTGCGATGGCGATGCCTATGCCTATGAGGAGCAATGCGCCCACTATGATGGCGAGGAATGCGGTTGGCTTGCGCACGAAGATAATCCTTCCTGTTCGGAGCACTCATTGTATATGGCGTCATGACCGCCGTGCAATCCGTCTACGACCGAATGGCTTTCCGCGACGCATTTGCCGCGACAACCCCGGTGCTTCCTTGCAAAACCGTTAGGTTCGCGTAAGCGGATTCGATGGTGCGCGTCATCTGCCGATCCTAGGATTGATACGTGGTCATAGGTCATGCATTCAGGTGCGAGGAGGTATGAGATGGGCAAGAGGGCGGCCATTGTCGCGGTCGTGGTGCTGGTCGCCGCGGTCGCCGTCGTCGGCTTTCGCTGGGGACTCATCCCGGGGATGGCAAGCGGAACGTATTACACGCAGGTCGACAACACGCAGATTCGGGAACAGGAGTCAGATGGTGGCATCATCGACTTCACGGGCGGCATGCCGCTGCTCTACACACTGCCTTCCTATGACGAGAACGGAAGCGTGCAGGACCTGAGCTTTGGCACGGAACGCCAGCTTCGGGAAGGTGCGTACCTGCGACTCAGCGTCCTTCCCGTTCGCGGCGTCACGGAGTGGCGCGAGGTGCAGTACGAGGAGCTTCCGTCTGCGGTCCAGGTGAGAATGTGTCGGTAGGGAGATACGATAATCGCGTCGGCAAGCATGCCGATTGCCGGGGTCATCGCGCTTTCAGGCGCATGTGCAGAATGGGGAAAGACTCGCCTTGTTCGTCGGTCTCTGATCGTCCGATGACCTCGAAGCCCTCGTGCTCGTAGAAACCCCGGGCCTGGGCGTTTTGCTCGTTCACGTCCACGTCGGTAACTCCCAGTTCGCGTACCGTGAAGTCCAGCAGCGCCGCCCCCACGCCCTTGCCGCGATACGCGGGGCCGATGAAGAGCATCTCGAGTTTTCCGTCATCTACGCCGGCAAAGCCCAGCACACGTCCATTGTCATCGCGTGCCGTCACGAGAATGCGGATCGCGCGTATCGCCTCCGGCACGTATTGCGCGATTCGCTCGACGTCCTGTTCACCCAGGAAGTCATGCGTTGCCTCGACAGATGCGCGCCACACGGACGTCAGCTCCTCCACCAGCACGTCAGTGCGATCTTGTGGCATCGTGATTTGCATTGGGCATCCTTCTCTCCCGTTATGGGCTTGCCGCATTTTAGCATTGCGCTAGGCTAGAGAAGGAGACCATAGCATCGCGTGCCAACTGGGGGAGCAAAGAGCGTGCCAACGGGTAGCAAACGTAGGTTCTGGATTGGCGTGGCCATCACGCTGCTCGGTGGCGCCCTGTGGGGCGTATCGGGCACGAGCGTGCAATATCTCACGACGATGGGAGGGGCCAGCCCGGCGCTTGTCACGTTTCTGCGCACGCTGCTCGGCGGCGGGATCTTCTTCGCCTTCCTGCTCCTGACTAGGCGCCGTGTCGTCAAGACGATGTTTTCACGCCGGCGCACCGTCGGTGCCCTTTTCGCCTTTGGGTTTGCGCTCTACGCCAACCAGCTCTGCTACGCGCAGACCGTGCAGATCACCAACGCGGGGACCGCGACGGTCCTCCAGATGCTGGCCAGCGCGTTCGTCATGCTCTACGTGTGCGTGACCCTGCGCAGGGCACCGCGTATCAGGGAGGCGATTGGCCTGCTCCTCGCGCTGCTGGCGGCTCTCTTCATCGCCACGCAGGGCGATATCCGCACGCTCGACGTCCCGGCCGACGGGCTCGTCTGGGGGTTGCTCACGGCTCTTTCGACGGCCGTCTACATCATCGTTCCCAAGCGATGCGGCCTCTTCGAGCGATACGGGAGCATGCCGGTGGTGGGGACGGGCATGCTGCTCGGTGCGCTATTTGCCCTGCCGGTCTACCTGCTCCAAGGAAACACGCTTGTCGACGCGGCGACCGTGCTCGCGGCCTTCGGGGGCTTTGAGTGGTTCGTCTTCCTGGGTGGTCTCGTCGTAGTCGGCACCATCTGTGGATATGGCCTCTACTTGCACGGTGTCGCGATCGTGGGTTCAGTCAAAGGATCGCTTCTGGGTGCCATCGAGCCCGTGAGCGCCACGGTGCTGGCGGCGTTGTGGCTGGGAACCGCGTTTACCGGCTACGACTTGGCGGGTCTGGTGCTCATGTGCGTCATGGTCGCGTTCGTCACCTCCGACGAATAGGTCTACCCGTTGTCTTTTCACGTTTCCCTGGCGTCGCGGTGAGGGTCGTACGCAATCGCACGAGTCCGCATACGCAAGGATGCCGGCCACATTCTCGTGACCGGCATCCCGTCTGATCGTATGTCTCGCGGCGCTTACTCGCCCTTGCCGTCGTCCTCCACGCGACCCACGTAATCGCCGCGCTCCTCGAGGATCTCGAGCGTCGCGGCATCTTCCTCGGCGCGAAGCGCACCTTCGGCATCGCGCTCGGCTTCGGCCCAGGCCTTCTCCTCGGCATGCTCGGCGCGCACGTCGGTCGCCTTCTTGTCATGCTTGGCGTTGGCGATGGCGAGAATTGAGCCGGTCAGCGCAAACAACGCAATGGCGTTGGGAAGCACCATCAGCTGGTTGAACATGTCCTGCAGCTCCCAGACCAGATCGATTTTGAGCACCGCGCCCAGGAATACGAAGAACGTGCAGATGCAGGCGAACACGAGAATCGTCTTCTTGCCAAAGAGGTATTCCCAGTTGAGCTTCGCGAAGAGGTTCCACGACAGGATCGTCGAGAACGCGAAGAATAGCAGGCATATGGCGACGAAGATGTTACCGCCGTTGGTGGTGAAGAACTGGCTGAACGCAACCTGCGCCATGTTGCCGTTGTCCAGGCCGATGGCAGCGGCCAGAGCGGACGGATCGCTCATGTCCTCGTCGCTGAGCACGATGCTGCCCTGCGTATCGACGAGCTTGCCGTCTTCGAGCGTGAGCGTGTCATCGATGGCATCGCCTTCGGCCATGACGAACTCGATGACGGTGTCGTACTTGCCGGCATCCTCGTAGGCTTTGGCCAGCGCACCATCGCCCACGTAGAGGGTGGAGATGACGACGAGCGCCGTCATGGTGACGACCACGAGCGTGTCGATGAAGACGCCGATCATGGCGACGACGCCCTGCTCGTGCGGGTCGCGCACCTCGGCGAGCGCATGCGCGTGCGGGGTGGAGCCCATACCCGCCTCGTTGGAGAACAGGCCGCGCTTGGCGCCGTAGGTGATGGCCGCGACGATGCCGAAGAACGCACCACCGATTCCGGCTTGCGGGCTGAAGGCGCACTGGAAGATGAGTGCGAAGGCACCGGGGATGTTCTGCCAGTTCATGACGAGAACGATGATCGAGCCCACCACGTAGAGCACGGCCATGACCGGCACCATCTTCTCGGTGATGGATGCCAAGCGGTGGATGTTGCCGATGAACACGAACCCGGCGAGCACGGCGATGATGATGCCGACCATCCAGGGTTCGATGGAGAATGCCGTGTTCATGGTCGCGGCGATGGAGTTGGATTGCACCATGGGGCCGATGAAGCCCAGGGCGATGATGACGGCAACGGCGAAGAAGCCGGCAAGTGCCTTGCCGCCCTTGCCCTTGAACGCGGTGGTGATGTAGTAGGCGGGACCGCCGTGAACCGAACCGTCGGTGTCGACCACGCGGGTCTTCTGCGCCATGATGGCCTCGGCATAATTGGTCGCCATGCCCAAAAGGGCGATGAGCCACATCCAGAAGATGGCGCCGGGGCCACCTACCAGAATGGCGCCGCAGGCGCCGACGATGTTACCGGTGCCGACTTGCGCGGCGATGGCCGTGGCCAGGGCCTGAAATGACGTCATGCCGCCGCCCTGCTTGCCGCCGCGTAGCGAGAAGTCGCCGAAGATGCGGCGCCATCCCTCGCCAAAGCAGCGGAACTGCACGAACTTCGTGCGAATGGTGAACCAGAGGCCCATCGCGATGAGCAGGGTGAGCAGGACGTAATTAGACAGATACGAGTTGATCGTCGTGACGATCCCCAATAGTGCTTCTTCCACGAATGTTTCCCTTCCTTGACAACGGCTACCCATTATCAGAGAAGCGGAGGAAAAGTGGTTCAATTTCGAATTATTTAACGTGACCGTGACAAAGAGGGCGGGTGATTTGCCACGCTGCTGTGATGGAGTATCGAATACGGGAATCGCGCGTATCCGCATCGGCTCAGCCGAGCGGACCGTTACGCACGGGAAGCTATCGTTTGTCCTTCATGACGAGCGACGCGATTTTCGACGACAGCCTGTCGCTTTTGAAAACTACCTTTACCGAAGCCAAGGTCAGTAGAAGGCATACGACGAAAACCGAACCGATCACGATGATGACAGTACCCATAATCCCTCCTCGCCGGTCACGTTCCTGACGGACGTCTTTCAGATGTCTTCGGCTTGTTTCTTGAGCTCCTCGACAAAGGTGGGTAATGCGGGATTGTCGTTGCTGTCGAGGTAGACGAAGTACAGATGATAGTGGCAATCCTTCCCCTCGAGCAGGCGGGCAACCATATCCTCGCGCATAAGGAAGCGCGGATCCTTTATCCACGCATCGCTCAAGACGATGATTCCATCGCTCAGGTTTCCGGCGAGATAGCCGTTGATAGTCGGTGTCATGCGTAGCTGTATGCGGGGTGTGAAACCATGCGAGATGCACAGCTTTTCCAAGACGACGCGCCAATCGTCGAAGAGCCTGTCCGCGGCAAGCAGAAAGCGGGTGCCTTCGAGGTCTTCCACATGGAGGGGCTCCTTGCTGGCAGCCGGATGGCTCCTGTTCATCCACGCGGAGAACCTCCTCTTCCTAAGCGGTACAGCCGTGATGCCCATGGCCGCGCGCTCCGCGACGACCTCTTCGACGGGACCATACGCCATGAGGTACCCGACATCGACCGTGCCGTCGAGGAGGGCATCGGTGATCGTTTGCCCCGAGATGGTATGAAGCTGGACATCGATGTTCGGATGGTATTCGGACAGGTGCATGAATACCGGTATCGCCTGGTTTCCGATGGTGAAGTCGATCATCGGGTCTTGCACGACGATTCGCATGGCCTTTTCCTGGCTAATGCGACGGCACTTCTTCAACGCGAGGTCATAGTCGTAGAGCATGTCTTCGGCGCTTTTGAGGAACTGACGTCCGGCGGCGGTAAGCGCAATCTCGGAATCCCTATTGACCAGGGTGAATCCGATTTCCTTCTCGAGTTCGGCAATGTGCTTGCTCAAGCTCGACTGCGACATGTGGAGAAATCGCGCCGCTGCACTGAAGTTGAGATGCTTCGAGAACTCGACATACTCGCGCAAGATCCGGATATCCATTGTTACCCCCAGTTCACGCCCATGGTATTAGACTATCAAAGAAGTCTGGCCCTTCGGTGTCGAAAGCCGATGACAGAGTATTCCAATCCAGAATGAGACCCCGGCCATACGGTAATAGTTCCGCACGTTTTTCCGGGCAATACGTACCCGTAATTGTCATTTTTCGTAGTCCCTCCGTTTCGATTACATTTTTCGCGGCGGGCCCGTCGTGGGCCCGGTCATATCCCTTGGGGAAGGAGAATGATATGTACAACAAGATCGGCCTCGAAGAGCATTTCGCGATTCCCGAGACGATGGGAGGGTCGACGGTCTACTTCGAGAAAACGGGTGCGAAGGACATTCGGTCCACCCGCTTGCTCGACCTGGAGGAGATGCGCCTGGAGCAAATGGACGAGTACGGCATGGACATGATGATCATGTCGCTGAATTCACCGGCCATCCAGGAAATAACCGATGCGCAGCAGGCGGCCACCATTGCCCGCAAATCCAACGAGGACCTCGCCGCGGCCATAGAGAGACATCCGGACAGGTTCCGCGGATTTGCCGCGCTGCCGTTGCAGGATCCCGATATGGCCATCGAGGAGCTGCACTACGCGATTGACGAGCTCGGGTTCGTCGGCGTCTTGGCTAACGGCTATTCGAATATCGGCACAGATGACGAATACGTGTACCTGGATGATGCGCGGTACCGTCCCTTCTGGGCCGAGATGGAGAAGCTGGACGTTCCCTTCTACCTGCATCCGCGCGAGCCCATGCCCTGCAATGCCCATACGCTCGACGGCCATTACTGGATCATGGGCGCACCTTGGGCATTTGGCGTCGAGACGGCCACACATGCGCTTCGTCTGATGTGCAGTGGACTGTTCGATGAATATCCGAAGCTGAAGATCATCCTGGGCCATCTCGGCGAGGCGCTTCCGTTCACCATCTGGCGTGCCCAGAACCACCTGAACAAGCGTCGTCGCGGCATGCCGGCCAAAAAGCCATTGCCGGAGTACTTCAACGAGAACTTCTGGGTGACCGTCTCCGGACAGTTCACCCTGCCTCCCTTGCTGTGCACGATGATGCAGATGGGCGCGGATCGCATCATGTTCGCGACCGATTACCCGTTCGAGGAGATTCCGGATGCCTGCATCTGGTTTGACAACCTGCAGATTTCCGAGCCCGACAAGAAGAAGATCGCGCGCGATACGGCAATTGACCTTTTCAAGCTCGACCTCTAGTCGAGAATCATCTCTACGCAGAATGGGGGAGAAATGAAACTGAAACCAAAGGCGATTGCGGGATTGTCGATTTCCGTCGTCCTCGCGATACTCACTTTCGTGATCCAGCCCGACATGATCGGGATGGAGGACGTCAAGGGCGTTCGCACCCTGGGCGTCTTGCTCATCACCATCGTGTTGCTCATGACGGAGACCTTCGCCATTCCCGTCACCTGCTTCATATGCATTGCGTTCATGTATCTCTTCGGAGCGACCGACAAGTTCTCGGCTACCCTTGCGGGCTTCACGAACACCACGTCGTTCTTCGTCATCGTCTCCTACGCGCTGTCCATAGCGATAACGAAGATGCCCATCGGAAACAGGATACTGTTCTTCATGATGAAGATCTTCGGACGTTCTATGAAGGGCATCCTGCTCGCGTTCATGGTGACGATCGCGACGTTGTCGGCCTTCATCTCAAATGTGGCGACGGCGGCCATCTTTGTCGCCATTTGCATCTCGTTCCTCGACATATACGGGGATGACGAGGATGCGAAAAAGCAGGCGGGCAAGGTGTTCATGGTCTGCATCGCCATCTCGGCGACGGTTGGCGGCATGATCACGCCCGCGGGATCGTCCCTGAACCTCCTGGGCATCAATCTCATCGAGTCCCTTGCCGGCATCCGCGTGACCTTCCTGCAGTGGATCGTGCTCGGCGCGCCGCTCGGCTATCTGAGCGTCATCATCGCCTGGTTCATCGCCTCGCGCATGTTCAAGCTGCCCGAGCTGGATATCACCGCAATCGTCGCCTATAGGGACAATCTGAAGGAAGAGTCCATTCCCGACAAGATGAGCTTCAAGGAGAAGTACACCCTTCTCATCGTGTTCCTGATGTTCGCGCTGTGGATCGCCTCGTCCTGGTTCCCGTTCTGGGATGTCACGCTGGTCGCCACCATCGGCTGCATCCTCATGTTCATCCCCGGCATCCAGGTCCTCACTTACAAGGAATACATCAAGGGCGTCAACTGGACTCCGTATATCGTCATATCCACCTTCATCATGGCCGGTCAGATGCTCGTCGCGAACAAGGTCACCGTCTGGCTGTGCACCTTCGTGCTGCCGAGCAGCCTTGACATGCCCATACCTCTGGCGGTCATGGTCGTCTCCGCGATCATCTTCGTGATTATGGTGATCGTTCCGTCCGCGCCGGCCATCATCAATCTGCTGGCATCGCCGTTTGCGGCCCTGGCCGTCGCCTCGGGCATGTCGCCATTGTTCCTCATGCTTCCGCTGAGTATGTATGCCGGCTGCGTCATCATCTTCCCGTTTGATGTCGTTCCGTCGATTACCTACGCAGCGGGGTATTACGGCATGACCGATTTACCCAAGGTCTCGATCATACTGGAGATTGCCATGTGTATCATGGCCGGCATCTGGATACCCATTGCGCTTGGGTTGGTCGGCCTGGTCTAGGCGGGCGCTACAGTCAATTCCTGCCAAGGGTCTCGCTTTCCCTCCTGCTCCCTTGGCACCCCCAGTGTTGAATTGGCGCCTCACTTTTCGGGGGCTGCTTCGATGAGTGGTTGTCACTTGTCGGGTTGCGGCCCCCGAAGATGTGCCTCGGTGTAAGGGATGCGATAATGGAACTTGGCCAAACACTTCCCATATGGAGCATCATTCCCTTCGCGGGCATGCTGCTGTCCATCGCCGTCTTCCCGCTCGTCAGGGCCGAGTGGTGGGAGAAACACCAGCTGCTCGTCTCGCTCGCGTGGGCGCTGCTGTTCCTCGTGCCGTTTTTGTTCGCCTACGGAGCCGAGGCCACGGCAGAGCAGCTCGCCGAGGTCGTCATCGGCGACTACATACCCTTCATCGTCTTGCTCATGGGCCTCTACGTCGTGGCCGGCGGCATACACGTGGGCGGCACCATCGCCGGCACGACGAGGAACAACGTCATCATCCTGCTCATCGGCAGCTTTCTTGCGAGCTGGGTGGGCACCACCGGCGCGGCCATGCTGCTCATACGCCCGCTGCTGCGCGCGAACCTCTGGCGCAGGCACCGCGCCCACGTCGTCATCTTCTTCATCTTCCTGGTCGCCAACGCCGGCGGCTGCCTCACGCCGCTGGGCGACCCGCCGCTGTTCCTCGGCTACCTGCGCGGCGTGCCGTTCTTCTGGACGCTTGAGCACATCTGGCCGGTGTTGCTCGTCAACGTCGTCCTGCTCATCGGGCTGTTCGTCGCCGTGGACCGTCACTTCATGCGCAAGGAAGGCCGCGAGAACTACCGTCAGCTCGAATTGCTCACCCGCGCCGACGACCGCGTGCCCATCCACCTGCAGGGCTGGCACAACATCTTCCTGCTGCTGCTCGTCATCGCGGGCGTCATCCTCAACGGGCTCATCCCGCAGCTCGGGGCCTTCGTCGACGCCGGGACGGGGAGGACCTTCGGCGTCAGCGTCTTCGGGGTGCACGTCGGGGTGGAGTACGTCGTCCAGATCGCCCTCATACTGCTGGCCGCTGCCCTGTCCTGGATAACGACCTCGAGGGACGACCGCTCGCGCAACAACTTCGAGTGGGCGCCCATCGCCGAGGTCGCGAGGCTGTTCATCGGCATCTTCGTCACGATGATCCCGGCGCTCGCGATACTTCGCGCCCACGGCGGCAGCCTCGGGCTCGACTCGCCGCTGGGGTTCTTCTGGGCCACCGGCGCGCTCTCCTCGTTCCTCGACAACTCGCCGACCTACGTGGTCTTCCTCACGACGGCCGGGGCGCTGGGCACCGACGCGGCCGGTGCCGTCGTCACCACGATCGGCACGGTCGATCCCTCGATATTGCTGGCGATTTCTGCCGGCGCCGTCTTCATGGGCGCGGTCACCTACATCGGCAACGCCCCCAACTTCATGGTCAAGAGCATCGCCGAGGGCGCCGGCGTAAAGATGCCGAGCTTCTTCGGCTACATCGGCTGGGCGCTCGCCTTCCTCATACCGGTCTTCGTCGTCGACAGCCTGCTGTTCTTCCTGTGACGCTTGCCGGTAGGCAGTAACCCCGTTGCGCCCTAGAGCTTCTTCACGATGGTGTTGCAGAGGATGTCTGCGAGTTCGTCATCGTCTCCTAGCGGCGGCACGAACTCGTATGTAGGCGGCTTTCCCGCCACGTTTGCCTCGAAGAACGCCTTGAGACGGCTTCCCGCATCATGGGAGCCGAGCGCGTCTGCGCTGCAAAAAGCAGGGCATACGGCGCGTACGTCGCGAACGCCGGCAGACCAGCCCAGAAGCGTCTTCTCGGCAAAGGGGCCGAGCCATTCGGAATTGTCATGATCGCCCACGAAGGCGACGTGGACATGGTCACCTCCGAGCTTCAGGGATTTGCAGAGCCGGTCTCTGAGCCATTCGACCTGCTCGCCGTATGTGCCATCATCACGCGCGAGCGATCGTGGCTCCGAGGGCATGAGAATAAGCAGACGCGAGACGTTGCGCGGCTTCCAATCGCGTCCGATGCGCGTTGCGAGGGCCTGGGCGAATCCCGGCGTGCGGCAGAAGGAGTCGATTTCGATGACTTGCGGCGTCCAGGCCCCCTTGCCGACGCGCTCAATCGCGGCACGGGCCTCGTCAAGGGCGGGGACCGTCATCGGCGGGAAACGCAGGGGGTAGAGCGGAAGCAACACGATCGTGCTGCAACCCTCCTGCATGAGCGCGCTTGCAGCCTCGTCGAGCGACGGCGGGCCGCATCGCATGCCCACTGTCACGATGCCCTGCCTGCGCGTCGCTTCAGCGAGCCTGCCGGCTAGTTTGTTGCGCAGCGACTCCGCATGCTTTAGGTACGTGCTGGCCATGTCGATGCCATCGCCATAGAAGTATCGGCGCCAGTCACGTCTCTTTGCGGGAATCGTCACGTGCCTGAACAGGCGCGATTGCACGAATCCGAGCTTGTCGGCGTAGAGACCGGTTCCCAGGACGACGTCAACGTAATGGCGCAGCGCCTCGGGTGAATCGTCTTCGGGAACGCCCGTCTCTATGAGCAAAACGCCATACTTCATGGTCGCACTTCCTGTCCTGACATAGGGTATGCGGGCGAGGTTCCACCCATCGGGCATATGGACATTATTTCACGTTCTCGTGGCCGGGGGAGTGCCCATGACCGTGCATTCGCAATAGGAATGGTCCATATTCGATTCCCCTGTCGCACGTAGTCGACATGTCGCATCCCGATGTCGAATGTGACAATATTCTCACATTCCCATACACGTATTGTCTTTGACGTGGCGACACCATAGACTTGCATAGCAATTGGACCATACGGAGGGATACGCCATGACCGAAAGCGATGAAGCAGCAAGCATGACCGTCACGCCGCGGGTTTTACGCACGCCCGAGCTCACGGGCAACCTGCGCGCTCATAGCGTGCGCCTTCCCGAGGCCGCGCAGGAGGCAAGTGGCATACGCGTGCTCGGGCGCACCATCCGATCGATCGTCTACACGACCGACATCGCAATCATCCGCAACTGCGACGCCGACGCGGTCTTCGCCGTATATCCCTTCACACCACAGCAGATCATCTCCAAGGCCATCATGGAGGCCTCCGCGATCCCCGTCTTCGCCGGGGTCGGGGGAGGGACGACGGCCGGTCCACGCTCGGCTGCGCTTGCGCAAGACGCCGAGGCCGATGGCGCGTATGGCGTCGTGCTCAACGCGCCCGCGAGCTATACCACGCTCGAGATGGTGAGCCGCGTCATCGACATTCCGGTAATCGTGACGGTCGTCGATGCCGATAGGGACGTGGTCGCCAATCGCATCGCCGCCGGTGCCTCCATCCTCAACGTCGCCGCTGGCGCCGCGACGGCCCAGGTGGTCGCCGATATCCGGGAGGAGTTTCCCGACGTGCCCCTCATCGCCACGGGCGGCTCGAGCGAGGCGAGCATTCGGGCAACGGTCGAGGCGGGTGCGAACGCGGTCATCTGCACGCCCCCGACGAACAAGGAGCTGTTCTCGGGAATGATGAAGCGCTACCGGGAGTCCTCGGACATCCACGCGACCACGCCAGCGAACGCCCGCGGCTTGTCGGACGCGAGCCTGCGCGAAATCGAGGCGCGCCTGCGCGAGATTCGCGACGCCGGCTTCCTCGACCGCTAACGGGCGCTTCCCATTCTCGTGCATGACGGGCTCTCGAGTTCGGGAGGCATGCCCCTCTTCGTCTGCAACGTACTCGATATGGATGCGTCTCACGAGTACAATGCGATGCCAGCCATGCAATCGCATCTTGGGAGGCAGATTTGCTTACCGAACAGAGAATGTTCCTGGACGTCTTGGGTTCCAGGAACACGCAGTATACGATCCCCGTGTTCCAGCGCGTGTATTCGTGGGGCAAGGACCAATGCGACGAGCTCTGGGGCGACATTCTTCGCGCCGGCAGGACGTCCAACACGCACTTCATGGGTACCCTGCTCTACTCGGTCGACTCGGATGACTCTGGCGGGGTCACGCGCCTGTCCGTCATCGACGGCCAGCAGCGAACGGCCACGCTCACCCTGCTCCTCGCCGCGTTCGAGCGCTACTTGCGCAAGACGGGAACGGTCATCGGACACATCGATGCCGATTTCGTGCGCGACAACCTGCTCTTCGTGGGTGACGAGCACAAGCTCGTGCTCTCCCGCACCGACCGCAAGACGCTCTTCGCGATCCTGGATGACGCGCCGATGCCCGAGCTTGTTTCGGAACGCGTCGTGGACAACTTCGCGTTCTTCTGTGAGAAGACCGAGGAGGATGGTTTTCGGGCGGAGGATCTCTGGGCCGGTTTGCAGCAGCTTCTCCTGATTTCGGCGAACCTGACCGGAGAGGACAACCCCCAGCTGATATTCGAATCCCTCAATTCGCGTGGAACGCCCCTGACCGTGGGTGATCTGGTTCGTAACTACCTGCTCATCGCCGAGGATCGAAAGGACCAGGAGCGCCTGTACGAGGAATACTGGAAGCCCATCGAGATGATGTTCGGCGACGATCCCGGGTCCGAGCGTCTCAATGCGGGAATCCGCATGTGGCTGACGATTCGCTTCGTCAAGGAACGCGTGCGTGACAAGAGCCACACGTACAGCGTCTTCAAGGCCTACATCGAGGACGAATACGAGGGCACGCTCGAAGATCTGCTCATCGAGTTGCGCGATTTTTGCCTCATGTGGTCGGAGAACTACAAGGATCACAACATCATGACCGGATCGAAGGAGTTCCGTTCGTGGAAATGGGCCAAGGACAAGCCCACGACGCTCGTTCCCCCACGCGCGAGCCAGGGCGGTTTCTAATTGTGGCGTCCTGGTTCCGCGAAGGTGCCTCGTCTCCGCTTTCCCGCCTGAAACGAAGGCGAAACATGACTTGTGTATAGTCCCGTCGTCAACTTGGAAGACGCGACGGGGAGATGAGTTCGGCGATGCACGAGGAATGCGGCGTATTCGGAATCTACGCACCGGGCAAGGACGTCGCCCGCATGACGGGCTTCGGATTGCAGGCGCTGCAGCACCGGGGGCAGGAAAGCGCCGGCATCGCCGTGGGAGATGGCGAGACGGTCAACGTCTCCAAGGACCTGGGGCTCGTGACCCAGGTGTTCGATGACGACTCACTCAACGCCCTCGTCGGCGACGTCGCCATCGGTCACGTGCGGTATTCCACGAGCGGATCGAAGGCCTCGTGGGAGGCGGCCCAGCCGCACATGTCGGCCATGGGTGAGGTGCTGCTCGCCCTCGCTCATAACGGCACGCTCACCAACACCAACAAGCTGCGCGCGCGGCTCATAGCCGACGGCGCCCGACTGTACTCGTCGACCGACTCCGAGGTCGCCGCCAAGCTCATCGGCATGTACACGGAGCGCACCAACCACCTGCGCGAGGGCATACGCCACGCCATGGAGCTCATGGAGGGGGCCTATGCCATGGTGCTGTGCACGGCCGACGGCCTCTATGCGTTTCGCGATCCCCACGGCATCCGCCCGCTGTGCATTGGCAAGCTGCCCGACGACGCCGGCTGGGTCATCTCGTCAGAGACTTGTGGTCTGGACATCGTTGGCGCCACCTACGTGCGTGACGTCGAGCCGGGCGAGGTCGTGCGCGTCAACGACGAGGGGCTGCGTTCGTTTACGGCCATCGAGCCCGCCAGACGCGCCTCGTGCGTCTTCGAGTACGTGTATTTCGCCCGGCCCGATAGCGTGATAGACGGCCAGAGCGTCTACCAGGCACGACGTGATACCGGTCGCATCCTCGCCCGTGAGAACCCCGTGGAGGCGGACCTCGTGCTCGGCGTTCCCGATTCCGGTGTCCCGGCGGCCCTCGGCTACGCTGCCGAAAGCGGCATCGAGTACACCGACGGCATCGTGAAGAACCGCTACGTGGGCCGTACCTTCATCCAGCCCACAGACGAGATGCGTCAGCTCGGCATCAGGCTCAAGCTCAATCCGCTACCCGATGTGATCGCGGGAAAGCGGCTCGTCGTCATCGACGACTCCATCGTGCGCGGCAGCACCTCGCGCAAGCTCGTGGCGATGCTGCGCGATGCGGGAGCCGCCGAGGTGCACCTGCGCATTACGAGCCCGGAGGTGCTGTGGCCGTGCTTCTACGGCATCGACACGGCCACGCGTGAGCAGCTCATCGCGGCGGAGATGGACCTCGCGCAGATGAACGAGTGGATCGGATCGGATTCGCTCGCGTTTCTTTCCCTTGACGGCTTGCGCGAGGCGGTTTCCGGCGCACGCCATCGCTCCTTTTGCGAGGCTTGCTTCACCGGCGAGTATCCCGTCTGATTCGCCATCTCCGCCTGTAGTTATTCTGGAGCTAGAAGAATTACGGCCTTTCCCGAGGTTGCGCGTATTAAAATAGACGAATGTGTTTCATGTAACGTTTTCGATCAGGAGGTCAAGATGTTCAAAGCCAACACAGGGTACAGCACGGGCGCGTCGGCATTCGATGCGGGCAAGGAAGCCGCCGCACAGGCGGTCGAGGGGCTGGACGCCCCCAAGGTGGCATTCGTCTACTGCAGCTGCGACTACAACGTCACGGCAGTCGTTGACGGTGTCAAGGAGGCGATTCCCGGCGTACCGGTTCTGGGCAACACCTCCTTCACCGGCGTCATCGTCTCCGATGGCGGCTACGTGGGCGGTGACGAGCCGTTCGTGGGCGTGATGGTGCTCTCGAGTCCGGATATGGCCGTCGGCATCGCCGCGGCAGATCGCGCGCAAAACGACGATCCCTTCGAGGCCGGCCTCATCATGGCCGAGGCCGCGCTTGACGCCGCGGGCAAGGACGTCGCCCCCGACTTCTTCTACATGGCCGCCTCTCCTGCGGAGGAGGAGCTCTACCTCAAGGGCATTTCCTCTGTCATCGGGCGCGTGCCGTTCTTCGGCGGTTCCGCCGCAGACAACTCCATCGCCGGCGAGTGGAAGCTCTACGATACCGACGAGAGCTTCGGCGACGGCTGCGTCATCGCGCTCTTCTGGGACGCTCCGGCGATGACCAACATGTTCACCGGCGCCTATCACGAAACGGATGACTTCGGCGTCATCACGAAGGTCAACGGTCTGCGCACCATCGCCGAAATCGACGGTGTGCCCGCCGCCAAGAAGTACCAGGAGTGGACTGGTTGCTCCGACGACGACATCGCCGGTGGCAACCTGCTGGCCTACTCGATCACCTCGCCGCTCGGCGTCAAGGACCGTCTGGGCGACTTGGTCGCCATCCGTCACCCGATGAACGGCAATGATGACTTCACGATCAACGTGGGCAACAACCTGGCCGAGAAGACCTGCGTTATCCGCATGGAGGCCACGGTCGACGAGCTGATCGCGTCGGTGCCTGACACGCTCGAGGCCCTCATCGACGTCATGCCCGGCAAGCCCGCCGCCTTCCACCTGGTGCATTGCGGCGGTCGTCGCGCCGGTATCGACGCGCGCATCGGCGAGGTGGCCGACGCCGTTGCCAAGATCGCCGGCGACGTGCCCTACATCATGGAGTTCACCTTCGGTGAATACGGATTCGAGTCCGACAACAACAACACGTGCGGCGGCCTCATGCTGTCGTTCACGGGCTTCAGCGAATAGCGCCTGGTTTTCGACTGAAGCGATCGCCGAATCGCGTCGTTGTCATCTCGACTGAAGGGGTCGCCATTACGGCGGCTCCTTCTTCTTTGCGTGGGGTGGGAGTAGGGGGATGCATGCATGCGACGCACGTATTGGCTTACATCCAAATAAGACACTGACTCGCTTGAATCACATGCTATAATCGAACAAATGTTCCGATTGGAAGCCTCCTAACTTCGACGAGAAGGACAGCCATTCGAAGGCCAGGAGGTCATTGTGCGCACGTGTTTCATCCCGTATAATTACGTAATACGAAATAGGGCAAACCATGTTTGAGGTAGTGGTGCATCCTCACGCCCTGAAGCACGGGATTCCCAAGTCGGACATCCTGTATGCGTGGGAACACTTTATCGCGAAGCAACGCAGGACGGCGCCACGGGAAGATGAGATCGTTGCCGTAAGCGCGACAGCAGATGGAATGTTGATTCAGCTTGTCGTAAAAGATCTCGGGGATGTGCTCTTGATCTTTCATGCCATGGCTCCGCCTTCGGAGAAAGTGATGAAGGAATTGGGCCTGAAAAGGAGGTAGGCGTGATGATGACGGCAGAGGAAATCGAGGAGCGCTTCGGTATCTCACAAGCGCAAGTCGAGGAGTGGTCGGCAGCATGGGAGCGTGGAGAGCTTCCCGGCGAGCCCGTTGGCGAAGTCACATATGGTCGTCCCCTGAAGTTCGGCGAACCCTTGCAAGTCGTGACCTTCAAGGATACCGAGCAACATGTCAGCGCCATGGACAGGCGTGCCAGCGAGCTTGGGCTCAAGCGCTCCGATTATCTGCGTTGGCTCATCTCCCAGGACCTCGCGGCCGCCGGTTTTGCCTCATAGTCCTGCGCGCATCGAACGAGAGCGCCGGGAACCTGTCTGGATTACTCCTGTGCCCAATGCAGTGACACGTCGACCTCGTCTGCCAACGCGCGACGGCAATCCTCGAATGTCCTACGGCATGCCTCGTAGACGTCGCCCGTGAACTCGTCGTGGTAGAAGGCGCTGATGTCGAAGCAGAAGTCCATGTCACGTATGGGAAGGATCGAAAGCGTCCCGTCGAACATCGAGGCGTTCATGTCCGAGACGAACGCGACGCAGTTCTCGGTGCGGAGCTTCAGGTAGAGCAGGTCCATGTCCATGTAGAGCTCTTCGGCCTCGGCAAGGGTCTCGTCGTCCACGAACGGCCGAATGCCCTCGGCGAGACCCGAGGACATGTAGCTGTCGGGAATGAGGAGCCTCTGGTCGCGCAGGTCGTCGACGGTGATACCACTGGCCATAGACGCCAAGGGATTCGCGCGATTGCATGCGATGACGAAGTGGTCGCGATAGATGGGGGTGGACCGGTAATCGGACGAGATGGAGCTGTCCACGTTCATGCCGATCGCCACGTCGACGCCGTGCTCCTCCAACGCCTGACGCAGCTCGCCGTACTTCATGCACAGGAGCGATAACCGGATGCTGGGATGCTCCTTGGCCATGGAGTTCACGAACCGTACGAGGAAGGGTCGCGCGCCGTTACGCAGGTAGCCGATGCGCACGAGTTTGTCACCGGTGCCGGAGACGGACCTGACGCGCTCTTGCGCGAGTTCCCATCCACGCAACAGGGAACGGGCCTCCTGCAGGAAGACTTCACCGGCATCTGTCAGCTCGACGCCGTGCGTGTCGCGCACGAAGAGGAGCGCGCCGAGCGATTCCTCGAGCGCGGCCATGTGACGGCTGATGACCGAGCGGCTCACGAAGAAGTGCTCCGCGGTGCGCCGGAAGCTCAGGCTGCGTGCCAAGTGGACAAACTCGTCAAGATACTCGAAATTCATCTCATCACCCGGATCGGCTCGACCTCTCGTTCGCGATCTCATGATAACAAGGGGACGGGACCGCAATCGTCCGGAAACGCCACATAGCGAAGAGGAGCCCACGAATGGGACTCCTCTTCGCTTGGGTCTCTTGTGTCGTCGACCGCTAGGCTGCGTTCTTCTGCTTTGTCGCGGCGCCCGTGGACTTCACGGCATTCTCATTCGCGGCCTGCTCGAGCTTGTCCTTGCGCTCGGTGCGGCGAATCTGGAAGTTGAGCAGCAGTCCGCCACCAACCAGCAGCACGATCATGACGATGAGAACTACGAGGTCGTTGCTCATGGTCTCGTCCTTTCCCTCAAACCCTATCCTTCGATATCTCGATGATAATGGCGTCCGGGTCCTTGGCCTGGTGCGGTAAACGTGCCGCTGTTGCCAAAACCGCAACGGCGCTTTCGCTATAATCGTTTTCGCAAACATGACCAGCTTCACCCGATCGCAAGGAGGCCCGCATGGACCCGAACGTCCGCCCCGATTCCATGGCACGCATCAACACTCCCGAGCTCGCCCAGGCATTCATCGACGAGCAGGTACAGGCCATACGCGAGCAGGTCGGCGACCGCAAGGTGCTGCTGGCTCTTTCCGGTGGCGTCGATAGCTCTGTCGTGGCGGCGTTGCTCATCAAGGCCATCGGCAAGAACCTCATCTGCGTGCACG
>OLOL01000378.1_pt1 | contig 47684 bp, 43 predicted proteins | sample 1673081 | NCBI WGS metagenome assembly OLOL01 (sample SAMEA3136753, study PRJEB25190) | human gut metagenome
CTCTCTGAACAAAGTGTGAACAATAGCCTTGCCCCCTTGCGGACGCCCTGAAATCTGCATTATATTGAAGGAGGTGAGCTGAAAACAGAAACGGAGGAGACCGTGATGAATATACTGCTGACGCTTGATGAAAACTATCTGCTGCCCTGCAAGGTCATGCTGGATTCCCTTTTCGCCAGCAACCCCGCGGAGACGGACGTCACCGTGTACCTGCTCCACAGCGCCATCCCTGCGGAGAAGCTGGAGGAGCTGGCGTCGTTCTGCGCTGCCTTCGGCGCGGCGCTGAGGCCCATCGCTGTGGACGCGGCGCTCTTTGAAAGCGCCCCCACCAGCAAGCGCTACCCCAAGGAGATGTACTACCGGCTGCTCTCTCCGCTGATCCTGCCCCAGGAGGTGGAGCGGGTGCTGTACCTCGATCCGGATATGCTCATTATCAACCCGCTGCAGCCTCTGTGGGAGATGGATCTGTACGGCAAAGCCTTTGCGGCGGCGTCCCACACGGGGCTCACCGAGATGGCCAACGGCATCAATCAGATGCGGCTGGATACGGAGCACGAGTATTTCAACTCCGGCGTCATGCTCATCGACCTGACTGCCGCCCGCAAGCTGGTGACGGCGGAGGATGTCTTTGCCTGCGTCAGCGAGCACGAAAAGGAGCTGATCCTGCCGGATCAGGACGTATTCAACATCCTCTACGGCAAGGAGACCCGGCCGGTGGAGGACGTCCTCTGGAACTACGATGTGCGGAACTACTCCAAGTATCTCATCCGCAGCACCGGTAAGCACGACCTGAGCTGGGTCATGCGGAACACGGCGGTCCTGCACTTCTGCGGCAGGAACAAGCCGTGGCACGAGGACTATAAAAACCCCTTCGGGATGCTGTACCTGCACTACATGAATCTGACCCTGCGAAAGCGGTACGCATAAAGGGTAAGGCGCCGCCGGAAGCATACTTGCCGCGGTGGAGCTCCTCCCTGCGGGAGATATCGTCCGCATCCGCCGGCTTTTGCCGGGCAAATAAAAACCACCGCCCGATGGGGCGGTGATTTTTATTTGATACGGGAGGTCAGTCGAGCAGATAGCGCCTCACATGGTCGAGACTTTCCTCTGGAGACTGGTTGCCGGCCGCCTCGTAGATGACAGGCATCCACGCCTGCGTCGCGGAATTGGGCGCAGAAATCCTGCGGCATGGGATGCCGATCAAAGAATGAAAGCGATGCAGAGTTTGTTGTTGACATTTCAACATCTACGTGATAAGATTCGCATGTTGAAACTTCAACATTCTTGGAGATGAGAGGTAACCATGCAGGAAAGATTTGAGACATTTACAGTTTTAATCAACCGAATCAGCCGTGATATCCGAAGGATAAAAAATCAGGAGATGGCCGCCTATCATCTCAGAAGCATCCATGCGTCCTGCCTGTACTACATTTATTCGTTGGGCAGCGTGACCTCGGCGGAGCTGTGCGAGCATTGCGAGGAGGACAAGGCCACCATTTCCCGCGCGGTGGACTATCTGGAGACCAACGGCTTCCTCCTGCGCGATGCCGGCGCCAAACGGTACAAAAGTCCCCTGCTCCTGACGGAGAAGGGGCGGGACACCGGCAAAAGAATTGCGGAGAAGATCGACGGCGTTCTGGAAACGATCAGCCATGCGCTCACGGAAGAGGAAAGGATCGAGTTCTACCGCAGCCTATCCACCATCAGCAGAAGCCTTGAGGCTATCGTCCAAAACAGCGAAGAATAAGGAGATGTGATGCAATTGAAAACAAGGATCATTGTTGATTCTACCGCAGATCTGGTCCCCGAGATCAAGGAGCGGGTCTATACGGTCCCCCTCACCGTTCACTTCGGGCAGGAGGAATACATCGACGGCGTGACCATCGACAACAAAACGTTTTATGAGAAGCTGGTCGAGAGTGATGTGCTGCCCACCACCAGTCAGGCGGCGCCGAACGACTTTATCAAAGAGTTTGAAAAGGCAAAGCAGGCGGGAGAGGCCGCCGTTGTCATCACCCTCGCGTCCAGATTCTCCGGTACCTATCAAAGCGCCGTGATCGCGGCGGAGGATTATGAGAATATCTATGTTGTGGACGGCGCAAGCGCGGCCATGGGCACCGGTATCCTTGTGGAGCTTGCGTTCCGGCTTCTGGACGCGGGAGCCTCCGCGCAGGAAATCGCGAAGGCTATGGAGACGGAAAAGGAAAAAATCGTCGTTGTGGCACTGGTGGACACCCTCGAATACCTCAAGCGGGGCGGCCGCATTTCAAAGACAGCCGCGTTTGCCGGAGGGGTACTGAACATCAAGCCCGTGCTTTCCGTTGTTGACGGGGAGATCCGCGTACTCGGAAAAGCGCGCGGCTCTAAAATGGGAAACAACCTGCTCGTTCAGGAGATCGACAAGGCGGGCGGCATTGATTTCAGCAAGCCGGTGCTGCTTGGTTACAGCGGACTTTCCGATGCGCTCCTATTAAAGTACATCGAGGATAGCCGCCACATCTGGGAGGGTAACCTGAAAGAAGTCCGCTACACAACGGTGGGCAGCGTGATCGGGACGCATGCAGGTCCCGGCGCCGTTGTGGTGGCGTTCTTCAAGAATGACTAAAAGGCAGGACAGAAGCGATGGAAGAAACTGCAATAAAGGCGGGACTGCGCCGCATCACCGTTTCATTTGACGGTGATGCGGCGCAGTTTGGATAGCAAGGGTTGGCGAATCACCTCGCCCGGCAGGATATGCCCCAGCAGCACCCGCGCGGCGCGGTCACGGATCTTCGGGTGCCCGGCTGTTTTCCATGGGCGGCTGTGGCGCACCCGCCTGCTGTTATTTCCCGCTGTCGCCGTAGTTGGCGAGCACACGCGCGGAGGGGTCGTTCACATCGCAGCCCTTCCACGCCCTGTTGGGCATCCAGAAATCCGCGACCATCTCGCTCTGACCGGGGTAATACGTCTCAAAAATCTCGCGGTACAAAAGGGACTCCTTGGTAAAGGGCCGGGCGTGTGCATATGCCTGACGCTTTTCCTCAAATTCGCTGTCGGTGTAGCGATGCTCCGCGTAGTCCTTCAGGTAATCCACCATGGAATGACCCACCGCATCGGAGAACGCGGCTTTTTCCCGATAGAGGATGTCGTGGGGGAGGTAATCCCCCTCGAAGGCGTGGCGAAGCAGGTATTTCCCCTTTCCATACTTATTCAGCTTCAACTCCGGGTCAATGCTCATCACGTATTCCACAAAATCCAGATCGCCGAAGGGTACCCGCGCCTCCAGAGAGTTCACGGAGATGCAGCGGTCAGCCCGCAGCACATCGTACATGTGCAGCTCCCGGATACGCTTGACCGCCTCCGCCTGGAACTCCGCCGCCGACGGGGCGAAGTCGGTGTATTTATAGCCGAACAGTTCATCGCTGATCTCGCCGGTCAGCAGCACCCGGATGTCGGTCTGCCGGTGGATCGCCCTGCAGACCAGATACATCCCCATGCTGGCGCGGATGGTGGTGATGTCGTAGGTGCCCAGCAGCGCGATCACCGTCTCCAGCGAGGCGATGACCTCCTCCGGCGTCATATAGACCTCCGTGTGTTGGCTGCCGATGTAGTCCGCCACCTCTCTGGCGTACTTCAGATCAATGGCGTCCTCGCTCATGCCGATGGCAAACGTGCGGATCGGCTGGTCAGAGCATCGCTGCGCCACCGCGCACACCAGCGAGGAGTCCAGACCGCCGCTGAGGAGGAAGCCGACCTTGGCATCGGACACCAGCCGCTTCCGGATACCGGCGATGAGCTTTTCGCGGATGGACGTACATACGGTCTCTATGTCGTCCCGACAGACCTCCCTGACGGCGGTGATGTCCCGGTAGCAGACGAATTTTCCGTCCCTATAATAGTGTCCCGGCGGGAACGGCATGATCTTTCCGCAGAGCCCCACCAGGTTTTTGGGCTCGCTGGCAAAGACGATGGCGCCGTCGGCGTCATAGCCGTAGTAGAGCGGGCGGATGCCGATGGGATCGCGGGCGGCGATATAGCTTTCCGTGTCTCCATCGTACAGGATCAGCGCAAATTCCGCGTCCAGCATCCGGAACATCTCCACGCCGCACTCCTTATACAGCGGGAGCAGGATCTCACAGTCGGAGCCGCTCTCAAAGGTATAGCCCTTCTCCTGCAGTGCCTCCCTGATCCGTTCGAATCCGTAGATCTCGCCGTTGCAGACCACATAGCTGTGACCCAGCTGGAAGGGCTGCATCCCCTCTGGCTGCAAGCCCATGATGGCGAGCCGGTGAAAGCCCAGCAGCCCTTTTCCCGTGTCCACGATACGGCTGTCGTCGGGGCCGCGGGAGAGGGTTTTGTCAAAGCACTCTTTGAACAGCGCGTGATCTGCGTCCTCGGCACAGTAGCCCATGATAGAACACATCGCATTGACCTCCTAAATAGTATCTGTGTGCAACAGGGCGAGTGCTGCGCTCGCGGTGCCGCCTCTTTTTTGCTGCGGTCACTTGACGCTGAACAGCAGATCACCGTAGGTGGGGAACGGCCACGCGCTCTCCGCCGTCAGCGTTTCCGCTTCGTCTGCGGCGACCCGCAGCTCCGTCATACGGGAGAGCATCTCATCCCGAATGAAATTTGCGCCCTCGGTCACATCGCTGAGGGTCTTGAACCTGGCGATCGCGCCGTCCAGCGCATCGACACGCGTGTCGATGCTTTCAGCCACTGCCGTCAGCTTCTTGACGAGCTTCGTCTCATAGCCGCAGCGGATGTCGGGATCCAATGCCTGTTTGCCGGCAGCGTCCCGCGCCACGTCCGCGGCGTAGTGCGCCACGGCGGGCAGGATCTGCTTGCGCGCCATATCGCTCATGGTCTGCGCCTCGATGCACACCGTTTTGCAGTAGTTTTCCAGCATGATCTCATACCGGGAGCGCAGCTCCGCCTCGGTATAGACCCTCTGGGTCGTCAGCATCTCGATATTCTTCGGCTTCAAGATCTCCGGGATCGCGTCCGGCGTGGTACGCAGGTTGAGCAGGCCCCGCTTCTCCGTGGCCTCCCGGATCCACGTGTCATCGTAGCCGTTCCCGTTGAAGATGATCCGCTTGTGCGCCTTGATGGTGCGCTTGATCAGCTCGTGCAGGGCGGCGTTGAAGTCCTCCGCCTGCTCCAGCTCATCCGCGTAGAGCTTCAGCGACTGGGCTACCGCAGCATTGAGCATGATGTTGGCACAGGCGATGGAGTTAGAGGAGCCCAGCATCCGGAACTCGAATTTGTTGCCGGTGAAGGCGAAGGGAGAGGTACGGTTGCGGTCCGTGGTGTCCCGGATAAAGCGGGGGAGCACATCGACGCCCAGCTTCATTTTCTTCTTTTCCGCGCCGACGTAGGCGGAGTCCGTCTCGATGGCGTCCAGCACGGCGGTCAGCTCATCGCCGAGGAATATGGAGATCACGGCGGGAGGCGCCTCATTGGCGCCCAGCCGGTGGTCGTTTCCGGCCGTCGCAACGGAGGCTCTCAGCAGCCCCTGATAGTCGTCCACCGCCTGAATGACCGCCGCAAGGAACAGCAGGAACTGGGCGTTTTCGTGGGGAGTCTCGCCGGGGGAGAGCAGGTTGACGCCGGTATCGGTGGAGAGCGACCAGTTGTTGTGCTTACCGCTGCCGTTGACGCCGGCGAAGGGCTTCTCGTGGAGCAGGCACACCATGCCGTGCTTGGCTGCCACCCGCTGCATGATCTCCATGGTCAGCTGGTTCTGGTCGGTAGCGCGGTTGGTGGTGGTATAGATGGGGGCAAGCTCGTGCTGGGCGGGAGCCACCTCATTGTGCTCCGTCTTGGCGAGGATGCCCAGCTTCCACAGCTCGGTGTTCAGCTCCTCCATAAAGGCGGCGACGCGGGGCTTGATGGAGCCGAAGTAGTGGTCGTCCAGCTCCTGCCCCTTGGGGGGCTTGGCACCGAACAGCGTCCTGCCGGTGTAGACCAGATCCCTGCGCTGCTCGTACAGCGCCTTGTCGATCAGGAAGTATTCCTGCTCCGGGCCGACAGAAGGCGTCACGTGCTTGACCTCCTCGCTGCCGAACAGCTTCAGCACCCGGAGAGCCTGCCGGTTCAGCGCCTCCATGCTGCGAAGGAGGGGCGTTTTCTTATCCAGCGCCTCTCCGCCGTAGGAGCAGAACGCCGTGGGGATGCAGAGCGTTTTGCCCTTGATGAAAGCGTAGCTGGTGGGGTCCCATGCCGTGTAGCCCCGCGCCTCGAAGGTGGCGCGCAGACCGCCGGAGGGGAAGGAGGAGGCGTCCGGCTCGCCGCGGATCAGCTCCTTGCCGGAGAATTCCATGATCACTCTGCCGTCCGGCGCGGGAGTGATAAAGCTGTCGTGCTTCTCCGCCGTGATCCCGGTCAGGGGCTGGAACCAGTGGGTGAAGTGGGTCGCGCCGTTCTCGACTGCCCAGTCCTTCATGGCGGCGGCCACCGCGTTGGCAACGGAGGGGTCCAGCTTCGTTCCCTTTTGAATGGTGTGCTTCAGGGAATGATATACTTCCCCGGACAGGCGAGCCTTCATCACGCGGCTGTCAAAGACCATGCTTCCAAATATTTCCGGTACGGTCGTCATAGTGAGTCATCCTTTCAGAAAAATAAAAAAAGAGCCACTGGCGCCACGGCAGGTACTGCCTCCGAGACGCCAATGTCTCTTAACAACGCAAAATATACATCCCGCCGCCCGGAAAGTCAACTGTCGATTTGTTGAAAATCGTTTTTTGCAGGGACGAAAATTTTGGTAAATTGTAATCTTGCAAAACGGCGGCTTTTCTCGTACCTTAAAAGAAGAACGAGGATGTTCTGTGGAAAAAGTGCGCTTTTTCTGCGAACACACCTCGTTCTTTTTTCTTATTTAGGGGTTGGTGATATGAGTAAAATCGAGGGGCAGATCCGGATTCCGTCCGGCTGCGCCATCGCCGCGGTGCTCTCCAGAGAGGGGCGTCTTATGACCGGCGAGACCATCATCGAAAGCATGAAGCCCATGCACGACCGCTCCAACGGATTGGGCGGCGGCTTTGCCGCCTACGGGATCTATCCGGAGTATCGGGACTTTTTTGCGCTGCACCTGTTTCTGGAGGATCGCGCCGCCAGAAAGAACTGTGAGGCCTTCCTGCGGGAGACGATGGAGATCGTCCGCGAGGAGCGTATCCCCACGCGGAAAACGCCTGCCATTACGGATGAGCCGCTGATCTGGCGGTTCTTTGTGACGCCGCTTCGCAGCGTGCTGGCCTCCATGCAGATAGACGAGGAGGAGTGCGTGGCGCGCACCGTCATGGCGATCAACACGCAGATGAAGGGCGTGTATGTTTTTTCCAGCGGGAAGAATATGGGGGTGTTCAAGGCGGTGGGATTCCCGGAGGATGTGGGGCATTTCTACCGCTTGGAGGACTATGCGGCTTACAGCTGGACGGCGCATGGCCGGTACCCCACCAATACGCCGGGCTGGTGGGGCGGCGCGCATCCGTTCGCCCTGCTGGATCGTTCCATCGTCCACAACGGGGAAATATCCTCCTACGACGCCAATCGCCGCTTCATGGAAATGTTCGGCTACCGCTGCACCTTGCAGACGGATACCGAGGTCATCACCTATATCGCGGATTACCTTCTCCGCAGGCAGGAGCTTTCGCTGGAGGAGCTGTCCGCCGTGATCGCGGCCCCCTTCTGGTCTACCATCGAGACGAAGGGCGAGGCGGAGCAGACGAAGCTCCGGTATCTCCGCACTGTATTCTCCAGCCTTCTGATCACGGGACCCTTTTCCATCATTCTGGGCTTTACAGGCGGCTTGATGGCACTGAACGACCGGCTGAAGCTGCGCAGTCTGGTGGTGGCGGAAAAGGACGACAAGGTGCTGATCGCCAGCGAGGAGGCGGCGATCCGGGCTATGGAGCCGGACGCGGAAAACCTGTTTGCCCCTGCCGGCGGCGAGCCGGTGATCGTTCGGGTGAAGGAGGGACGATACTGATGGGGATCGACTATATCTACCCGCAATTTGAGGTCATCCGCCGCGAGGAGCGGTGTACCAACTGCCGTGTCTGTGAGAGGCAGTGCGCCAACGGGGTCCACCGGTTCGATGCGGAGAGGCAGATCATGGTCAGCGACGAGAGCAAATGCGTCAATTGCCAGCGGTGCGTCTGCTTCTGTCCCACTCATGCACTGAAGATACAAAAGAGCAGCTGCGCCCTCCGGGAAAACGACAACTGGGACGAGGATACCGTCAAGGAGCTTTACCGGCAGGCGGGGAGCGGCGGCGTGCTGCTGTCCTCCATGGGAAATCCCAGGCATTTTCCGGTCTACTGGGACAAAATACTGATCAACGCCTCGCAGGTGACGAACCCACCCATTGACCCCCTGCGGGAGCCTATGGAGACGCGGGTGTTTCTGGGCAGGAAGCCGGAGCGTATGCAGAGAGAGCCGGACGGGCGGCTGAACTGCGACCTGCCACCGCAGCTCTCGCTGTCCATGCCGGTTTTGTTCTCCGCCATGAGCTACGGCTCCATCAGCTACAACGCCCACGCCTGCCTTGCCAGAGCGGCGCAGGAGCTTGGCATCTGCTACAATACCGGCGAGGGCGGGCTCCACGAGGATTTTTACGCCTACGGCGAGAACACCATCGTGCAGGTCGCCTCCGGACGGTTCGGCGTACATAAGCGGTATCTGAATGCCGGCGCCGCCATCGAGATCAAAATGGGTCAGGGCGCAAAGCCCGGTATCGGCGGACACCTGCCGGGAGCCAAGATCGTCGGCGACATTTCCCGCACCAGAATGGTGCCGGAGGGGACGGACGCCATCTCACCCGCGCCCCACCATGATATTTACTCCATTGAAGATCTGCGGCAGCTGGTTTACTCCCTGAAGGAGACGACGGCTTACCAAAAGCCTGTCATCGTCAAGGTGGCGGCCGTCCACAATATTGCGGCCATCGCCAGCGGGATTGCCCGCAGCGGCGCGGATATCATCGCCATCGATGGCTTCCGTGGCGGTACCGGCGCGGCTCCCACCCGCATCCGGGACAACGTGGGTATCCCCATCGAGCTGGCACTGGCTGCGGTGGACCAGCGGCTGCGGGAGGAGGGGATCCGCAACCATGTGTCCCTGATCGCCGGCGGCAGCATTCGCTCCTCCGCCGATGTGGTCAAGGCCATCGCGCTGGGGGCGGACGCCTGCTACATCGGCACCGCCGCCCTGCTGGCTTTGGGCTGCCACCTGTGCAGGAGCTGCCAGACGGGGCTGTGCAGCTGGGGGATCACCACCCAGAGACCGGAGCTGGTCAAGCGTCTCGACATTGACGAGGGAAGCCGCCGGCTCGTCAACCTGATGACCGCATGGCGGCACGAGATCAAGGAGATGATGGGCGGCATGGGCATCAACTCCGTGGAGGCGCTGCGGGGAAACCGCCTGATGCTGCGGGGCGTCGGCTTGACCGACAGAGAGCTGAAAATTCTCGGAATTTCTCATGCCGGAGAATAATTTAGGATAGAAAATCGACGGGAGGCGTGATATCATGTTTCATATCGATGCGTCACAGCTGGATCATCGCCGGCTGAATGAGCAGATCCGGCACAGCCCCGGCACGCTGCGTATCACCGGATGCCTTGGGCAGAGATTCATCGGCGCAGGGGCGGAGCGAGGACGGCTGGAGATCACGGGGACGCCGGGAAATGCGCTGGGCGCCTATCTGGACGGCGCCTGCATCGAGGTGCGCGGCAACGCCCAGGACGCCGTCGGCGATACGATGAACGACGGGCGGATCATCGTCCACGGCAGCATCGGCGACGCCGCCGGATACGCCATGCGGGGCGGTGAGATCTACGTGCAGGGGGATGCCGGCTACCGCGCGGGCATCCACATGAAGGCTTACGGCGATAAAGTGCCGGCGCTGGTCATCGGCGGTAAGGCGGGAAGCTTTTTAGGAGAATATCAGGCGGGCGGGATCATCCTTGTTCTGGGACTGTCCCAAACGCGCCGCCCCATCGTGAGCAATTTCCCCTGCACCGGCATGTACGGCGGGAAGCTCTATCTGCGCTCAGACGGCAGGGGCTTGCGCCTGCCCGAGCAGGTCGATGCGCGCCCTGCCGGAGAGGACGACCTCACCGAGATCGGGAAATATGTGGAGAACTACTGCGCATTTTTCGGAGGGGATCGGGACGCCGTCATGGCTGCGCCCTTTACGGTGATCACGCCGGACACGAAAAATCCCTATCGTCAGATGTATGTTTTGAATTGAGGAAAGCAGGTGAGAACATGAAGTACACGCCGGAAGAAGTAATGCAGTTCGTGCAGGAGGAGGACGTCAAGTTTATCCGTCTGGCCTTCTGCAACGTCTATGGAAAGCAGCACAACGTGGCGATCATGCCCGCCGAGCTCAAGCGGGCCTTCACCTACGGGATCGCCTTCGACGCCTCGGCGGTGGAGGGCTTCGGCGGCGAGATCCGCTCCGATCTGCTGCTCCACCCGGACCCCTCCACGCTGATCCAGCTTCCGTGGCGGCCGGAGCAGGGCAAGGTGGTGCGGATGTTCTGCGACATCTCCTATCCGGACGGCAGGCCCTTTGAACGGGATACGCGGAGCATCCTGAAGCGGGCGGTGGCGACCGCCGAGGCCAAGGGCTTCCGCTTTGCATTTGGCGCGGAGATGGAGTTCTATCTGTTCCGTCTGGACGAATACGGCGAGCCCACCAGGATCCCCTATGACCGGGCGGGCTACATGGACATCGCGCCGGATGACAGGGGGGAAACGATCCGCCGGGAGATCTGCCTGATGCTGGAGCGGATGGGCATTTGTCCGGAGAGCTCCCACCACGAGAGCGGCCCGGGACAAAACGAGATCGACTTCCGGTATTCGGACCCCCTCGCGGCTGCCGACAACGCCGTCACCTTCCACGCGATGGTTCGCACCGTGGCGGCGCAGAACGGGCTCTGCGCCAGCTTTTCCCCCAAGCCGCTGGCGGACTGTGACGGGAACGGGATGCACATCAACGTCTCGGTCAAATGCGACGGGAACACCCAGCCGCTGCCCAGCGTCATTGCGGGGATCCTGGAGAACATCCGGGAGATGACGCTGTTTCTGAACCCCTGTGAGGAGTCCTACTGCCGCCTTGGCAGCGACAAAGCCCCGCTCTACGTGACATGGTCGGCGGAAAACCGCTCCCAGCTGATCCGCATCCCGGCGGCGGTGGGCGAATACCGCCGCGCCGAGCTGCGCTCTGCCGACCCGATGACAAACCCGTATATTGCCTACACGCTCCTGATTTATGCCGGGATGTATGGGCTTGAGCACGACCTGCAGCTCTGCCCCGCCTCTGATTTCAACGTTTACACCGCGCCGGCCGAGGTGCTGGACGGGCTGGAAAAGCTGCCCGCCTCTCTGCCGGAGGCTGCCGCGCTGGCAGAGGCGAGCGCATTTATCCGCCAGCATCTCCCGGAGGCCGTGATCTCTGCCTATTGCCGTCCATAAGCGATCTGCCGGAAGCGGATGAAAGGAGGGGAGAACATGGTCTTTCAGGAACGGACGTACAGTGTGCTGCTCGTCACAGCCTCGGACAGCTTTACCGCAAAGATCATGCCGCTGCTCCCCGTGACGGATTACTGGCCGGTGACGACGGTACACAGCGTGGGAGAAGCGCGCCGCAAGATCGCGGAGACGTCATTTGATATTGTGCTGATCAACGCGCCGCTGCCGGATGACTTCGGGCTGCATCTGGCGGTGGACATTTGCACCGGAAGCGGTGCGGGAGTCCTCCTGCTGGTGCGGAACGATCAGTTCGACGACATCTACGCCAGAGTTGTCAGCTATGGCGTGCTCACACTGGCCAAGCCTACCGGTATGCAGATGGTGGCGCAGAACCTGCGGGTCCTCTGCGCCACCCGCGAGCGGATGCGCCAGATGGAGGCAAAGCAGGCCACGGTAGAGGAAAGGATCGAGGAGATCCGGCTGGTCAACCGCGCCAAATGGCTGCTGATCGAGTGCCTTGGCATGACAGAGCCGGAGGCGCACCGCTATATCGAAAAGCAGTCCATGGATCAGCGCATATCCAAGCGGGAGGTGGCGGAATCCGTGATCAGGACGTATAAATAGCACGAAGCTCCCGCGCGGCGATAAAAATGCCGCTTCAGCCTCTGCGGCAGACAGCGGCCTGACTGACACGCCGCGGGAATTCAGTCTTGACAAATTTGTTTTTCGAATGATACAATTACGGCAGGGGAAACAGTTTCCTCTGCCGAAATTTCATATCGATCGGACGATGGGATCGGGAGAGATCGCTTAGGCGGCGCCGAAGGGGAACGCAGAAGCTCTCAGGCAAAAGGACCGATTCCGGACGATACTCCGAAAAGGCCGGACGGAAACGCCCGACCACCGAAGGTGCAACCTCCCATAGCGGAGGGAATCTCTCAGGTAACTCAACGGGGGCACAAAGCCGTAAAGAGCGGCTTTGTGTCCTTTTTTGCTGCCAAAAAGAAACGATCTTTAAGGAGGAAAAACGTATGAGTGAACTGAAGCGTACCCAGCTATACGACGTCCATGTGGCCGCCGGCGCGGAAATGGTGGACTTCGGCGGATGGGAAATGCCCATCCAGTACCCCAGCGGCATTATTGCCGAGCACCTCTACACCCGGCAGGTATGCAGCCTGTTTGATGTGTCCCACATGGGCCGTCTGCTGATCGAAGGGCCGGATCGCAGGAAATTCCTGCAGCACGTGCTGACCAGCAACGTGGCGGCGCTGGACGTGAATCTGGCGCAGTACTGCATCATCCCCAATGAGAACGGCGGGGCTGTGGACGATGCGTACCTGTACATGTTCGAGGAGGACAACTATCTGCTGGTGGTGAACGCCGCCAATACAGAAAAAGACTTGGTGCATTTGCGAAAGGCTTTGGAGGGCTTTGACTGCACCATCACCGACATATCGAAGGGCTGGGCGGCCATCGCCGTGCAGGGGCCTAAGAGCAAGGAGATGCTGACGGCGCTCAACGGCGGCGCACAGCTGACAGAGCCTATGAAGAACGCGCTGGGCTCAGTATCGCTGGAGGGCCATTACGCCCACGTCGCCAAGACCGGCTACACCGGCGAGCCTCTGGGCTACGAGGTCTATGTCCACAGCGAGGACGCGGAGTGGCTGTGGAACCGTCTGGTGGAGCTGGGCGCACGTCCCGCCGGGCTGGGCGCCCGGGACACGCTGCGCATGGAGGCTTCTCTGCCTCTGTACGGTCATGAGATGGGCACTGCTCCCGACGGCAGCGAGATCCCCGTCTTTGCCGTGCCGTTGGCCAAGTTCGCCGTCAGCTTCTCCGAGCAGAAGGGCGATTACATCGGACGTGCCGCGCTGGAAAAGCAGCACAGCTGCTTTGTAAAGTACATGGATCGTGACTTCTCCGATATGTCCGGCCTGCCCAGGAAGATCGCTCCCATCGCGCTGCTGGATCGCGGCGTCATGCGGGCGGGCATGGAGATCTATCAGGGCGGCAAGCTGGTGGGATGGGTCACCAGCGGCACCATGGTGCCCTACTTCAAGACCGAGGGTGAGGGCCTGTCCACCGTCATTCTGGAGGCCAGCGGCAAGCGCGCCATCGGCCTGTGCTATATCGACAACGACATTCTGGAGGACGACACCGTGGAGGTGGATGTCCGGGGCAAGCGGCTGAAGGCCGTCATCCCTGCCCGCCACATGAGCGTGGGCGCACCTCCCTTTGCCCGCCCGCTGCTGTACGGCGCGGAGGAGGACGCACACGGCGTGGGCAGCGGCGATCGCGCACCCAAGGCGCTGGAGCTGCTGAAAAAAGCACTGGAGAACCACCAGTGGCGGCAGGAGCAGTGCGTGAACCTCATCCCCTCCGAGAACACCCCCAGCCGCGCCGTGCGGCTGCTCAGCGGCAGCGACCCTGCCTGCCGGTACGCCGAGCACAAGAAGGTGCTGGCCTTCTACGACAAGGAGGTATTCTATTACCAGGGTACGAAATTCATCGACGAGGTGGAGCGGCTGCTGGTGGAGGAAATGCGTGCCTACTTCGGCTGCACCGAGGTGGAAACGCGTACCCTCAGCGGTCAGATGTCCAACATGGCGGTATTCTCCGCACTGATGGACTGGAAGAACCGCGTTGACCGCAAATCCGAGGCCAAACGTCTGGGCTACGTGATGAACAATCACATCATTAAGGGCGGCCATCTGTCCGCCCAGCCCATGGGTGCGCTCCACGACTATATCGCCATCGACCCGGTGACGGAGAAGCCTGCCGTGGTGAATTTCCCCGTCTGCGCCGACAACCCCTACAAGATGGATGTGGAGGAGACGAAGAGGCTCCTCGACCGCTACCGTCCGGAGCTGATCGTGTTCGGCAAGAGCATGGTGCTGCACAGGGAGCCGGTGTCCGAGATCCGGAAGTTCGTGGATGAGCAGAACATCCACACCACCATCATGTACGACATGGCGCATGTGCTGGGACTCATTGGCGACCATTTCCAGAATCCCTTTGCCGAGGGAGCAGAGATCGTCACCGGCTCCACCCATAAGACGTTCTTCGGCCCCCAGCGCGGCGTCATCGGCGTGAACTATCAGGAGGATGACCTGAAGTACGGCCTGTGGAAGACCATCGAGAGCCGCACGTTCCCCGGCAGTGTGTCCAATCACCATCTGGGTACCCAACTGGGCATGCTGATGGCCGCCTACGAGATGAACCAGTTCCGTGACGTGTATCAGAAGGCGGTCATCGACAATGCCAAGTCCTTCGCCCGCAGCCTGAAGGCCCACGGCCTGGACGTGGCCGGCGACCCGGCCATCGGCTACACCGAGACACATCAGGTCATCGTGTCCGTGGGCTACGGCGAGGGCCCGGACATCGCCGAGCGGCTGGAGCGGAACAACATCGTGGTGAACTATCAGGCCACCCCCGACGAGGAGGGCTTCACCGCCTCCGGCGCGCTGCGTATGGGCGTCAGCGAGATGACCCGCTTCGGCTTTGAGGCGGCGGACTTTGACAGGCTGGCCGGGCTGATGGCGGACTGCATCCTTCGGGGCAAGGATGTGAAGGAGGACGTAAAGAAGCTGCGGAGCGAGCATCTGGAGATGCGTTACTGCTTCGATGATGCCGAGATCGACGAGGCGCTGGAGCAGCTGGCCGCCAAGCTGGTGTAAGGCGTCTGCCTCGCGAGCCATAACGGAAATATACCCCGCCCCTGACGGGGCGGGGCAGGTAAAAATACGACCCGACTTATATTTTGATGGAGGTAAAGTATCATGTTGTATCCTGTTGAACTGCAGTATTCCAAATCCCATGAGTGGGTGAAGGTGGAGGACGGCGTTACCGTCGTGGGTATCTCCGATTTCGCGCAGAACGCGCTGGGCGACGTGGTGTTCGTGAACCTGCCCGCTGAGGGCGACGGTGTCACCGCCGGCGATGCCTTTGGCGACGTGGAGTCCGTGAAGGCCGTGTCCGATCTGGTGTCCCCCGTCACCGGCACGGTGTGCGCCGTCAACGAGGAACTGCTGGACGCGCCGGAGAAGCTGAACAGCGATCCCTACGGCGCATGGCTCATCAAGGTGGAGAACGTGGAGGGCAGTGAGGAGCTGCTGGACGCCGCCGCCTACGAAGCCTTCTGCACCGAGGAGGGCTGAGCGATGGGCAGCTACGTTCCCTCTACCGGGACGCAGCGGGAGGAAATGCTCCGTGCCGTGGGTGTGAGCAGCACCCGCGACCTGTTCCGGGACGTGCCGGAGCAGATGCTCCTCACCGAGCCGCTGCATATCCCTGCCGGGATGAGTGAGCTGGAGGTCAGCCGCGCCATGACCGCTATGGCGGCGGAGAACCGCGTATACGGCACGGTCCTCCGGGGCGCGGGAGCCTATGACCACTACATCCCCTCCATCGTGAAATATATTCCCGCCAAGGAGGAGTTCCTGACGGCGTATACCCCCTATCAGGCGGAGATGAGTCAGGGCCTTCTGCAGTCTATTTTCGAGTACCAGACCATGATCTGCGAGCTGACGGGGATGGACGTGTCCAATGCCTCCGTATACGACGGCGCCACCGCCGCGGCGGAAGCCGCCGCCATGTGCCGCGACCGCAAGCGCAGGGTGACGCTGATCTCCGGTGCGGCGCACCCCGACACCATCAACACCGTCTATACCTACTGCTACGGTACGGGCGATGAGCTGCGGATCGTACCCACCAGAGACGGCAAGACCGATATGGACGCCCTGCGTGAGATGCTGACAGCGGATGTGGCCAGCTTTTATGTGCAGCAGCCCAACTTCTTCGGCCAGCTGGAGGACGCGGAAGCGCTGGGTGCGCTGACCCACGAAGCCGGCGCGCTGTACATCATGGGCTGCAACCCCATCGCGCTGGCTGTTATGAAAACGCCTCGGGACTGTGGGGCGGACATCGCCGTAGGCGAGGGACAGCCCCTGGGCCTGCCTATGGGCTGCGGCGGCCCGTATCTGGGCTACATGGCCACTACGGATAAGCTGATGCGCAAGCTGCCCGGCCGTATCGTAGGCGAGACGGCAGACGCTCAGGGACGCCGCGCCTATGTGCTGAGCCTGCAGGCCAGGGAGCAGCACATCCGCCGGGAGAAGGCCAGCAGCAACATCTGCTCCAACGAGGCGCTGTGCGCCCTGACGGCGGGACTGTATATGGCCGCCATGGGGCCGGACGGCATGGCACAGGCGGCGGAGCAGTCCATGGCCAAGGCCCACTATCTGGCCGGGGCACTGTGCGCCGTCGACAGCGTGGAGCTGGTATATGACGGGCCGTTCTTCCACGAGTTCGTCACCCGTCTGCCGGAGCGGGAAAACGTACTGGCCGCGCTGGCGGAGGGCGATATTCTGGGCGGTCTGCCCATCGGTGAGGACGGCGTGCTGTGGTGCGCCACGGAGAAGGTCTCCCGCGCCCAGCTGGACAAGGCCGTTTCCATCGTAAAGGAGGTGCTGGCAAAATGAAGCTGATCTTTGAAAAGAGCGTCCCCGGACGCCGCTGCACCATTCTGCCCGCCTGCGATGTGGAGAGCGTTTCCCTGCCCGCATCCCTGCGGCGGGAGACGAAGCCCACCCTGCCGGAGATGAGCGAAACGGACATCTCCCGCCACTATACGGAGCTTTGCAAGCAGGTACACGGCGTGAACTGCGGCTTCTATCCTCTTGGCTCCTGTACCATGAAGTACAATCCCCGCATCGACGAGGAGATGGCGGCGCTGCCCGGCTTCACGGGCGTACACCCCCTGTCTCCGGCGGAGGATCGACGGGGCATGCAGCAGGTGCTGGACACCGCGGCGCAGTACCTCTGCGAGATCACGGGCATGAACGCCATGACCTTCCAGCCCGCCGCCGGCGCACACGGTGAGTTCACCGGCGTACTGCTCATCAAGCAGTACCACGATGCGCGGGGCGACAAAAAGCGCACGAAGATCATCGTACCCGACAGCGCCCACGGCACCAACCCTGCCACCGCCGCCATGTGCGGCTACGATGTGGTGAACATCGCCTCCGGCGAGGACGGCTGCGTGGATCTGGACGCCCTCCGTGCCGCGCTGGGCGAGGACACCGCAGGGCTGATGCTCACCAATCCCAACACCGTGGGCATATTCGACAGGAACATTCTGGAGATCACGCGCCTTGTCCACGAGGCCGGCGGCCTGTGCTATTATGACGGCGCCAACCTCAACGCCGTCATGGGTGTGGTTCGTCCCGGCGACATGGGCTTTGACTGCATCCACATGAACCTGCACAAGACGTTCGCCACCCCTCACGGCGGCGGCGGTCCCGGCGCGGGCGCGGTGGGCTGCAAGGCATTTCTGAAGGAGTACCTGCCCCACAGCGCGCTGGCGGAGGAGCCGGGACATATCCAGGTACGCAGCTTCCAGGGCAACTTCCTGGTGGTGGTGCGGGCGCTGGCCTACCTGCTGGCATTGGGCAGGGAGGGCATCCCCGAGGCGGCGGAGAACGCCGTGCTGAACGCCAACTATCTGCTGGCAAAGCTGAAGGGGACGTATACCCCGGCCTATGACCGGCTGTGTATGCACGAGTTCGTGCTGGATCTCAGCGGCCTGAAGAAGGAAACGGGCGTGTCCGCACTGGATGTGGCCAAATCCCTTATCGACGAGGGCATCCATCCGCCCACCATGTACTTCCCGCTGATCGTCCACGAGGCGCTGATGCTGGAACCCACGGAAACGGAGGGCCCCGAGACACTGGATCACGCGGCGGAGGTGCTGCGCAAGCTGTATCACAAAGCCTTTGAGGATGCGGAGTCCATGCACACCGCGCCCCACCATATGCCCATCGGACGGCCCGACGAGGTACAGGCGGCGCGCAGGCCCGTGCTGCGCTGGAGAAACGCATGATACGGAGACTTTTCACCTGCTCCGGCAGCGGCACAGACCCTTATCGCAATCTGGCGCTGGAGCGGTATCTCACGGAGACTGTGCCGGAGGACGCCTGCGTTCTCTACCTGTGGCAGAATCAGAACACGGTGGTCATTGGCCGCAACCAGAACGCCTGGAAGGAGTGCCGCACCGGCCTTCTGGAGCAGGAGGGCGGTGTGCTGGCGCGGCGGCTCTCCGGCGGCGGCGCGGTGTTTCACGATTTGGGCAACCTGAACTTCACCTTCAGCGTCACAGAGAAAAACTACGATCTTCACCGGCAGCAGCAGGTCATTCTCACGGCCTGCCGTCTGCTGGGACTCAGAGCGGAGCTGTCCGGGCGCAACGATCTGCTGGCCGAGGGGCGGAAGTTTTCCGGCAACTCCTTTTACGCCCACAACGGCAGGGCGTTCCACAACGGCACACTGCTGGTGGATGCCGACATGACGAAGATGGGGCGGTATCTCAGCCCCTCCACCGCCAAGATCGCCAGCAAGGGCGTGGATTCTGTGCGTTCCCGCGTGGTGAACCTGCGGGAGCTGTGCCCAGGTCTGACCATTGAAAAGACGGCGGAGGCCATGAACCGGGCATTTGAGCAGGTCTACGGCCTGACGGCTGCGCCCCTGCAAGAACAGGACTTCGACCATAATGCGCTGGACGCGCTGTATGCGCAGTTCAGCAGCCGGGATTGGGTCTACGGCCGCAGTGCGCCGCTGGACTTTGCCTGCGGGGATAAGTTCCCCTGGGGCGAGGTGAGCCTGCACCTGCGGGTGGAGCGCGGCACCTGCCGCGATGCGGCGGTGTATACCGACGCCATGGATGCGGGACTGTCCGCCGTGCTGGAGGGCGCTCTCAACGGCTGTGCGTTCTCCGCCGGGGCTCTGTGCCGCTCCTTGGAGGGCGCGGCGGTGCCGGAGGAGATCAGAGACGACCTGTGCCGCCTTATCCGCGCACAAAACATCTGAAAACACAGGAGGAACTCCCATGTCTGACTATCAGCTGATCGTCATCGGCGCGGGCCCCGGCGGGTACACCGCCGCGCTGCGCGCCGCCAAGCTGAGACTGCATACCGCCATCGTGGAGCGCCGGGAGGTGGGCGGCACCTGCCTGAACCGGGGCTGCATCCCTACCAAGACGCTGCTTCACGCCTCTCAGGTCTACTACGACGCCGTGAACGGCGCGGGTGTGGGCGTTCACGGCAGCCTTTCCTACGACATCGGCGAGATGTTCGATTTCAAGCGCAGCGTCAGCGAGAAGCTGCGCTCCGGCATCCACGCGCTGCTGAAGGGCGCAAAGGTGGACGTCATCGTGGGTACGGCGCAGATCGCCGCTCCCGGTCAGGTGGATGTCACCGGCGCGGACGGCGCCGTGACACGGTATACCGCGGAACGCATCCTGGCCGCCACCGGCTCGGTGAACGTCCGACCGCCCATTCCCGGACTGGAGCTGCCGGGCGTTATGACCTCCGACGAGCTGCTGGAGGGCACAGACACGCCGTATCAGTCCATCGTCATCATCGGCGGCGGCGTTATCGGTGTGGAATTCGCCACGTTTTACAGTCATCTTGGCTGTCAGGTAACGCTGGTGGAGGGCATGGCCAACCTGCTGCCCCAGCTGGATCGTGAGCTGGGACAGAATCTGGCGCAGATCCTGAAAAAGCAGGGCGTGGAGGTGCTGACCTCCGCCATGGTGCAGTCTGTGGAGCAGGCGGCGGGCGGACTTTGCGTCCATTTGGAGCAGAAGGGCAAGGAGCTGACCGTCACCGGCGAGAAGGTGCTGTGCGCCATTGGCCGCCGGGCGTATTTCGACGGCCTGTTTGCCGCGGGGCTGACCCCGGCGCTGAATGGCAGACGGCTGCTGGTGGACGAAAGCTACCAGACCAGCATCCCCGGCGTGTACGCCATCGGCGACGCATCCGCCGCTGTGCAGCTGGCTCATGTGGCTGCGGCGCAGGGCACGGACTGCGTGGAGCGGATGTGCGGCGGTAAGGGCAGCATCGATCTGAACGTGATCCCCAGCTGCATTTACAGCGCCCCGGAGATCGCCGCAGTGGGGCTCGCCGAGGCCGAGGCCAGGGAGCAGGGCATTCCCGCCGTGTCCGGCAAGTGTACCCTGTTCAGCAACGCCCGCACCATCATAGAAGACCCGGGACGCTGCTTCATGAAGCTGGTGGCGCGCACGGACACGCACGAGCTTATCGGCGCACAGCTCATGTGCCAGCACGCCAGCGACATGATCTCCCAGCTGAGCACCGCCATGGTGAACCGCCTGACGGTGGAACAGCTATTGACTGTCATGCGTCCTCACCCCTCCTTCGAGGAGGCGCTGGGCGAGGCTGTGGAGAATTTGGCGTCCAAATTAGCGTAAAGCGCAGCAGGCAGCGGAACGCACCGCGCTTCTCTGCCTGCTTTGCGGGAGGCGTTCATGGATACGATACAGCAGCAAAAGGAGGCGCTGCGGCGGGAGCTGGCAGCGGCGGAGCGGGCTATGATGCCGGAGGAAAAACGCTTGTCCGACGGCGCTATTCTCCGCCATGTACTGAATACGCAGGAATACCGCCTCGCCCGCACGGTATTTGCCTTTGTGGGACGGGCCGATGAGATCGACACGCGGCCGTTACTGGAGCAGATATTGGCGGATGGTAAACGGCTGTGCGTGCCGCTGTGTACCTCTCCCGGCGTCATGGAATGTCGTGAGGTGCCTGACTTGGCCGTGCTTCGCCCCGGCGCTTACGGCATTTCGGAGCCGCCGGACAATGCACCGGCAGTACCGCCGGAATGCGTCGATCTGGCCATCATCCCCTGCGCAGGCGCGGCTGCGGATGGCCGCCGGCTTGGGCGCGGCGGCGGTTACTACGACCGATTTCTGGCCCGGTATACCGGCGACGCGCTGCTGCTGTGCCGGGAAAAGCTTTTGTGTCCGGATATTCCGCAGGAAACACACGACATCCGCGTCCCCGCTGTTGTGACGGAGCGGGGGCGGCAGGAGTAGGGAAAAGGCATCCCCGCCCGGGGATGCCTTTTCCTATTTGCTCTGTGCCAGTTCCTTTACCGCCTGAATGGCCGTGTCCGCCTCGTCCTCCGAGTTGAACACGGAGAAGCTGAACCGCACCGCGCCCTGCCGCACCGTGCCGAGGACTTCGTGCAGACGGGGCGCACAGTGTGCGCCGGGGCGGGCGGCAATACCGTAGTCGGCATAAAGCACGTCCGACACCTCGGCGGAGTCCCAATCGCAGATGTTCAGCGCCGTGGTGGAGTTGGAAGTAAATACCACATGATCCGGGCGCGGGCAGCCCAGCAGCCGCGCCAGCTTTTGCTGCGTCTCGTACACCGTGCGGGACGCCTGCATGGACGCGCCGTGAGCGCCCCGGGCGGCTTGCGGAGCGTGGTGGCCGCGTTGTCCAGATAGATGAGCTTTTCCATCAGTACATCTCCAATAGGAAGCAGCCGCTATGACCGACGGCTGCTGTGTCCAATGCGGTGCAGAGCGCGTCCCGCTCCTGCGGCAGCGCCTTCCACGCAAGACCGCAGCCCGCCGCGATCTGAGAGGGAACAGGGATCATCCGCCCCGGCAGACCGGCACGCCGGAACAGCACCTCGTCGCCCTCGCCCATGTGGCCGGCAGACACGGCCACCACGGTGTTGTCCGCCGCGGCGGGAACAGTGCAGATGCCATCGGCACTGTCCGGCAGCTCTGCGTGCGGGTCAATCCTCAATGGCAGGGAGAATGGTCACATTTTGCGCGGGTGGAAGCGGTAAAAGGGTATTTCCGCGGCTGCTTTTGTCACCATGCGCCCCTGTAAGCCAGAGTGACGGCGCTGGACTGGGCGCCGGCGGCCATGCAGGCGGGAATGTCTGCGCCGGACAGCCGGCTGTGGAGGAATCCGGCGATGAAGCTGTCCCCCGCACCCATGGTGTCCACCACCTGGCAGGGCACGATGCCCTGCCGGTAGAATTGCTGCCCGTCGTAGGCCATGCTGCCGTCGGCTCCCAGCGTGGCAACGCAGACCGCCGGGCCCCGCTCCCGCATCCGTCGGAGGAAGCCCGCCGCGTCGCCGCCGTCGTAGGAGAAGAAGGCCACCTCCACGCAGGGGAAGATGGTCGCCGCGGCTGGATCGTCATACTCGTCAGAGAAGTCGAAGGCCGTGAGAATGCCATCGCTGCGGATGCGGGGGAAGTACCGCTCCCCGTGACCGGAGATGCCGCCCACCACCATGTCCGCCGTGCGGAGGAAGTCCATGTCCGCCTCCGTCAGCGTGAAGTCCGCCATGACGCCCTCGTTGTAGTCCAGAAATACCCGGTCGCCGTCCCGCAGCGCTACGCGGGTGACGGCGGTGCGGCCCTGAACCGTATGGATGTGGGAGATGTCCACGTTTTTCCGGCGCAGACCGTCGCAGATCAACGCACCGCCCTCATCCGTGCCCACCGCGCCGATATAGGCGGCTCTGCCGCCCAGCCGCGTGAAATACACCGACACGTTGACGGGATTTCCGCCGGGATAGCCTGTCCGCGTCTGCACATAGTAGTCCACGCAGTTGTCGCCAACGGCGACCAGAAACGGCTGTCTGTTCATACTGCCGGATCAATAGTCCAGCCGGTGGTAGTAGCGGCGGATCTCCATGGGATGGCAGGAGATCTGCTCCAGATGCATGTCCATGCGGTTGATGACGCGGTGCAAGATGGCGTTCTGAAGGCGGCCGCGGAAGGCTTCGTCGAAGCCGGGCATGGGATAGTCCTTGGTGTCGATGATCTCATAGTTGCCGCAGATGCGGGGCAGGAAGTTCCGCACCCGCTGGCCCAGGCAGCGCTGGCTGTCCTCACCGATGATGACCGTCACCGGCGTGTCACGCTCCACGATCTCCAGCATGCCGTGGAAGAACTCGGCGGAGTGGATGGACTTGGTGCGCAGCCAGTGCATCTCCTCGCAGTAGCACATGGCGTAGGAGTAGGTGATGCCGAACAGTGCGCCCGCACCTACGTAGTAGTGCAGGGGATCGTCCACATGCTTCTCGGCGAAGGCCCGCCCGAAGGCGTCGGCCTGCTTCTCCACAGCCACCAGATCCTCCGCCAGATACTGCTCCATCTGGCCGTAGAACCGATCGTAGTCGGCGAACTTGCCCTCGTGCCACAGCAGGCGGTCCACCACCATGCTGAACTTCATCTGCTCCTCACCGGCGAAGGTGATGCAGGTATCTGCCAGCTTGGCCAGCGGCGCTTCGGCGTTGTCGATGAAGCCCAGCACATAGGCGCCGGCCTCATGGAGCCTGTTGACGGCGTCGATCATCTCTGCTGTGCTGCCGGTCACGGAGGAGATCACCACCAGCGTGCCTTTCCCCAGACGGTGATGGCCGGTGGTGTTGTACTCGGCGGCGTTGACGCTGTATATCTCCTGCTCTGTGCTCTCCAGCATGGCGGTGACGGCGTCCAGCGCGGAGGCGTAGGTGCCGCCGATACCCATGAAGCAGATGTTCCGCAGGCCGCTGTCCCACAGACGGTCCACGACCTCCTCCACCTGCGGACGCAGCTTCAGTGCGCCGTTGATCCTGTCTACAAGCTTTTTTTCATCAAATTTCAGCATGATCGTTACTCCTCATCCTTTTATCTGCTTGACCGCACTTTGCCAGCGGTCATACTCGGCTTCTGCCCATGCGGCGCTTTGCTGCGGGCGATACTCCCGCTGCCACGCGCCGAACACGGTATCGCCGCCATAGAGACCCGCCGCCTCACCTGCCATTTTGGCAGCTCCCGCGCAGGAGCCGTCCTGATTTTCCGCCACGCGGATGACCGATCGCAGCAGCTCGCTCTGACGCTGCATCAGATAGCGGTTCCGGACGGCGCCGCCGTCGCAGAACAGCTGGGCAACAGGCTGTCCCACATCCTCTGCCATCGCCCGCAGCACGTCCGTCACCTGATAGGCGATGCTGTCCACTGCCGCTCTGACGATCTCCGCCCGACCGGTGGTGCTGCCCATGCCCACAATGGCCGCCCGCATCTCCGGCGCCCAGTGGGGCGCGCCCAGTCCCGTGAAGGCCGGGACGAACACGGTGCTGTCCGCCGGGGCGGCCTGCAGGGCCAGTGCCTCTGCCTCATCGGCGGAGGTAAGAAGGCCCGCCCGATGGATGAGCCATTCGATGACGGCGCCGGCATAGTTGATATTGCCCTCCAGTCCGTAATATGTCTGCCCGTTCCGTCCCCACGCCACAGTGGCCGCCAGCCCGTGGCGGCTGACCACAGGCTGCCGTCCGGTGAAAAGCATCACCGAGCTGCCGGTGCCATAGGTGGCCTTGGCCATACCCTCGCAGCCGCAGCCCGCGCCGTACAGCGCCGCATGGGAATCCCCCATCACGGCACGGATGGGCACGTCCTGGGGGAACAGCCCGCCCAGCGTAGTGGTGCCGAACAGGTCGCCGCTGCACCGGATCTCCGGCAGCGCCTCCGGCGGGATGCCGAACAGCGCCAGCAGCTGCGGGTCCCAGCGGGTATGGAGCAGATCCATCAGCTGAGTGCGGGAGGCGTTGGACACGTCCGTGGCGAAGGTGCGGCCCTCCGTCAGGCAGAACAGCAGCCACGTATCCACCGTGCCCAGACACAGCGTGCCCTGTCGGGCGGCCTCCTGCACCGCAGGGCAGCGCCGCAGCAGCCACGCCATTTTGGCGGCACTGAAGTAGGGCGACAGCGGCAGACCGGTGGTCTGCCGGACATAGGCGGCGTCCGGCTCCGCTATGGCGCGGCACAGCGCCTGCGCCCGTCCGCACTGCCACACCACTGCGTTGGTCAGGGGCTTTCCTGTCCGGCGGTCCCATGTCACCACGGTCTCCCGCTGGTCGCACAGGCCGATGGCCAGTACACTGCCCGGCGCGATACCGCCGCTCTCCAGCGCATCCCGTACCGCAGCGGCGGTTTGGGTCATGATCTCCGCCGGATCGTGCTCGATGTAGCCCTCGGCGGTGACGATCTGCCGGTGCTTACGGCGGCCCTCCGCCGCCACACGCCCCGTCTCGTCGAACAGCGCTGCCTTGGTGCCCTGTGTGCTCTGGTCGATACCCAGAATGTACCGCATACGGCTCACTCCTCCAGTGCCCGGCGGGCCGTCTCAAAGATGCCGTCCGCGTCCAGACCGAGGAAACGGAACACCTCCGCGCTGCTGCCGGCGGGTACCGGCGCATCCGGCAGGGTCAGCCCCACCACCCGGCGGGGCATGCGGGCCGACAGCACACTGCTGACGGCGGCGTACAGACCGCCCCATGCCGCATGCTCCTCCACCGTCACCACCACGTGGGCGGCGGCGGCGTACCGCAGCAGCGTATCCTGATCAAAGGGCTTCAGGGACACCGCATCCAGCAGGGCGGCGGAATAGCCCGCCTCCCGCAGCCGGCGCAGCGCCTGTACCGCACCCTGTGTTACCTCGCCGCAGGCAACCAGCAGCACACCGGTGGGCGGCGTACCGTGGGGCGTCATGCCGGACAGCTCATCCTGCGGCGTATAGATGTCCTCTACCGCACTGCGGCCTACCTTGATATAGGCGGGCGCCGTACTTTGGCAGATGCAGCGGATGACGCGGCGGGTCTGCTGGGCGTCGGAGGGGACGTAGACCTCTATCCCGGGCAGGGACGCCACGCAGGCCACGTCCTGCGCCGAATGGTGGCTCATGCCCAGCGGACCATAGCTGATGCCGCTGCTGATGCCGATGAGCTTCACGTTGGCGCCGGAATACGCCACGTCTACCTTGATCTGCTCCAGACTGCGGCAGGCCAGAAAGCTGCCCGGCGCCACCACATAGGGCTTTTTCCCGCACTTGGCAAGACCTGCGGCAATACCCACCAGATCCTGCTCCGCGATGCCCACCTCCACGAACTGGCGGGGGAAGGTCTTGGCAAAGTCCGTCATGGAGCCGGAGCCGCGGGAGTCGCTGCACAGCACCAGAACGTCCCGATCCTGCGCTGCCAGCCTCATCAGTTCCTCGCAGATCACCTGCTTATTGGCAGAGGCCATGTGCTTTCACCTCCAGTTCCTGCATTGCCCGCTGATATTCATCTTCTGTGGGCACGCGGTGATGCCAGCCCACCTGATCTTCCATAAAGGATATGCCGCAGCCCTTCACCGTCTGGGCCAGGATGGCCGTGGGCCGGCCGCGGGTGCCGCGGGCCTCGTCAAAGGCGGCCGCCAGACTTTCATAGTCATTGCCGCGGCAGGTCACGGTGTGCCAGCCGAAGCTGCTCAGCCGCTCCGACATGTTCTCGTGAGCCATGACCTGCTCCGTGGTACCGCTGATCTGTAAGCGGTTTCGGTCGATGACGAGGCACAGGTTGTCCAGTCCGTACTGGGCTGCCGCCATGGCCGCCTCCCAGTTGCTGCCCTCCTCCCACTCGCCGTCGCCTGTCACCACGTAGGCGCGGCTGGGGGAATCGTCCATTTTCGCCGCCAGCGCCATGCCTGTGCCCACCGGAAGGCCGTGGCCCAGAGAGCCGCTGTTGACCTCCACGCCGTTGAGATGGCAGTTGGGATGGCCGATATAGGGGGTACCGAAGGTGCCGATGCCCTGCAGCACGTCCTGATAGTCCAGGAACCCGCGTTCACACAGCACGGCGTAGTACGCCTCCATACAGTGTCCCTTGCTGAGGATCATTCGATCCCGCAGGGGGTCACCGCTCTGGGCGGGGGAGACCCGCATCTCCCGGAAATACAGGATGTGCAGAATGTCCACCACGCTCATGTCGCCGCCGATGTGGCCGGCCTTTGCCGCCCGCACCAGCTCCAGTATGTGCCGCCGCAGCAGGATGCTCCGCTGCTCCAGCGCCGCTTTTTCCGCTTGTGTCAGCATGGTCATTCACCTCTCAGGTAAGCCTTTACCTGCTCCTCAATGGGGTCGTACAGGTCGCAGCGGATCCCCATATACCGGCAGGCTTCATACAGCACCGGCACCACGTCCTTGTGGATGCCCACGCAGTGGTGGATATAGGGGCCCTTGACGATCTTCTCCTCCAGCCGGGGCCAGTTGTCTACCTCTACCCACATGTAGGTGCCCTTGGTAGCGGGACCGTCCACGCCCCGTGCGTTGCCCAGCAGCAGGGAGTATTCGCCGTTGTCGCCGTCAAAGCGGCAGATGGTCAGCTTGCCCTTTTTTGCCCGTGCCGCCACGGCGCCGGGATAACTGAACGCCAGCGGATAGCAGATGCTGGGCTTCTCGTCGGCCACGGAGATGGGCCAGGGGCCGCAGTGCTGCAAAAGCTCGGCGTTGTCGTTTTCGGGATGGCGCACCGTCCAGTCCGCAAAGAAGCTGCGGGTGTCGTCCAGGCAGGCAGCCTCTGCCAGCAGGGCCGTAATGGCGCCGTGGATGTCCGTCTCGCACACCACGGGGAAGCCCTCCTCGTTCAGCAGGGAGTTGGCGGCGCAGGGCATGACGCCCAGCTCCGTCTGCAGGGCGTTCCAGCACTGGATGGCTGCGGCGCTGCAGCCGTAGCGGTCTGCCAGCCGTCGGATAGCCACCTTCATGGCGGCGATGGTGCGCAGCTCCTCCTCGGTGACGCAGATGTTCATATGGGCATGGCAGTAGTCCACCACCTGCTGAACGTCATCACCGTCGGCCAGCGCACGCTGCACCTCCTGCTTCAGCTCCGGCAGGGGAATGGGGGCCAGCTGGATATGGAAGCGCTCCAGCAGCTCACCCTCGTTGCACATGGTAGACCAGAAGTCAAAGGGCCGTGGCCCGATCTGCAGAATGCGGATGCTCCGGAAGGTGCGTACCACATTGCACACCGCCAGAAACGCCATCAGTCCCTGCTCAAAGGCGGGGTCCTCCAGCCGGCAGTTGCTCAGATAGGAGAACGGCACACCGAAGCGGCGCAGCACCTTGCCGGTAGCGAACAGACCGCACTGACTGTCCCGCAGGCGAACGCCGTTTTCGTCGGGGCACTCATCCCGCGGGCCCCACAGCAGCACCGGTACGTTCAGATCTCTGGCGAGCCGGGCGCAGACGTACTCTGTGCCGAAATTGCAGTGGGCGATGAGCAGACCGTCCACGTGGGCCTCACGGAAGCGGCGGCTCACCGCCGCCCGATCCGCCTCATCGTAGAAAAGGCCCTCCGGATTGATGCCCGTCACGTCCACAAAGCGGACGCCCAGCTGTTCCAGACGCTTCCGCGTCAGGTCCGCATACTCCACTGCCGCCGGCGCGGAAAAAATGTTTCGCCGCGTCGGCACAAAACCCAAGGTCACTTGCTTCATGGGTATCTCCTCTCTCCCTTGAATAAATTAAAAAGATTTTAATGAATTTTTCTGAATATTTTTGACAAAAGGATGCCGCAGGTAGTATAATTCTAATACCATGAACAAATGAGGTACACGATATGAGTATCACAGCGAAAGAATTGGCCCAGCGGCTGCATCTGTCCGCTGCCACCGTGTCCATGGTCCTGAACCGCAAGCCCGGTATCAGCGATGAGACACGGGATCTCGTCCTCAGTGAGGCGAAGCGCTGCGGCTACGACTTTTCCAAGATCAAGACCCCGCCGCCGGGTACTGTGTATCTGGTGGTCTACAAGAAGCACGGCGAGGTGGTGGGCGACACGCCCTTCTTCTTCCAGGTCATCGAGGGCATCGAGACCACCTGCCGCGATGCCGGCTACCGGCTGCAGCTGTTCTACTTCAACGAGGTAGCCCCCGCCGCCGAGCAGATCGAGCTCATCAACAACAGCGGATGCAGCGGCGTGATCCTGCTGGGTACGGAGATGTTTCTGGAGGACTATCGCCCATTCCAGAGCCTCCACGTCCCGCTGGTAGTGCTGGACAGCTATTATGACGAACTGCCGTTCACCACGGTGCTCATCAATAACGCTCGCGGCGCGTTCCTGGCCACCGACTATCTGGTGTCCGAGGGGCACCGCGACATCGGCTATCTCCAGTCCGCCCGGGCCATCAGCAACTTTGAGGAACGGGCCGACGGCTTCTTCCGCGCCCTGCGTCAGAACGAGATCAAGAAGAACATGTCCTACGTATTCCGCGTCACGCCGGTGCAGGGCGTGGCCTATCGGGAGTTCTCCCGCATCCTGGATACGCACCCCGCGCTGCCCACCGGCTTCTTCGCCGACAACGACATTATCGCGCTGGACTGCATCCGCGCCCTGAAGGAGCACGGCTATCGCATCCCCGACGATGTGTCCGTGGTGGGCTTCGACGATATCCCCTCCTGCCAGCTGCTGGAGCCGCCCATGACCACCACCTGCGTACCCAAGAGCTTTCTGGGCGCGCAGGCCATGCATCAGCTGCTGCGGCTGTTCGCCGACCCCATCCTGCCGCCGGTAAAGGTGGAGATATCCACCGAGCTGGTGAAGCGCTCCACCGTGCGGCGTCTCAGCTGAGGCCGCCGCAGCAGATGGCCAGCTTGGCAAAGAAGTCCTCCAGCGTCTGCCGCGCGTCCACATGGTGGTACACGCGGACCGGCCGGACATCGCCGCCCGCCAGATACCGCATACTGCCCGCCTCCACTCTGGGGGCGGGTATCATGTTGTAGCTGATCTTTTCCTCCTCCTCCAGCAGGACGGAGATGGCCGCGTTGTCCCCCAGACCCCACGTCTCACCATGGGGCCAGATGGCCTCACAGCCCATTTTGCGGTTGTAGGCGTCGATGTGGTCAAAAAGGTACTGGCCCGCCGCGCCGCAGGGCCGCACCTTGTACTGCAGCTCCGCCAGCGTCACCGCCAACTGCTTGTAGGTGCTCTTGGGGATCTGCCACAGGGGCATCTCCGACTGGAACAGCACGTTGGCGCCGTTGATGTCGTTCCACAGATTGAATTCGTCGCCGCCCTCGGGATAGTCGCCGCCGCCCACCCAGACGGCCGTCATGCGGCCGCAGATGCGGGGCTCCATGAGAATGGCGCTGGCCAGATCGGTGACGGCGCCCTGCAGCAGGATATACAGCGGCCGGGGATCGTCCCGCATGGCCTCGTCAATGATGGCCCGTGCGCCATCTGAGGGCACCGGCTCCGTCTCCGACGGCAGCGCGTATCCCGCGCCGCAGGTGGTGCGGGACTGATAGGACTCGTGGCCCGTCACCGCCAGAAAGTGCAGCAGCTCGTCATAGCTGGCCTGTGCCGTGGTGCCCTTAGGGAAGTCCTGGGGATAGGCGTCAAAGTGCCCGGCGATGAGCCGCTCCACCGAGAGGGAGGGCGTCAGCAGCGCGTGGAGCACGGCGAAGGGATCGTCCGGTTCGTTGAGAAAGTCCGTGTGGACGATGACCCGCTTCTGCTTCTGCGGGGGTACTTCAAAAAAATATTTCTTCATCATGACTCACCCTTTCACGGCTCCCGCCATGCCTTCCACAAAGTAGCGCTGGAAAATGAGATATACCGCCAGCATGGGCAGCACGCAGATCAGCACGCCGGCGCACAGATAGCCGTAGTCCGTGCCGTGCTCGCCCACAAAGGTCATCAGGCCCGCCGGCACGCTTTTCAGGCTGTTGTCCGTGATGAGCAGGCTGCCCAGCAGGTACTCGTTCCATGTGGCCAGCGTATCCGTGATGACCAGCGTGGCGATGGCCGGCTTGGAGGCCGGCAGGATAATGTGCCAGAACACCTGCCACTTGCTGCATCCGTCCACGATGGCCGCCTCGTCCAGCTCCTTGGGGATGCCCCGCATAAAGCCGCGCAGGATCAGGATGCCGGTGGGGATGCCAAAGCCCAGATAGGCGAAGATCAGACCGGCGTAGGTGTTGACGAGCCCCAGCCGGTTGTACACCACGTTCAGGGGGATCAGTGCCACCTGCATGGGCAGCATCATGCCCAGCAGGAACACGATGAAAATGGCCAGCGGCCGCCTGATCTTCAGCCGCGTCAGGGCGTAGGCCGCCAGAGCCTCCACGAAAATGCCCAGCGGCACCTTGATGAGACAGATTATCAGGTCGTTGCGCATGTAGTGGAACAGATTTCCCTTGGTGAAGGCGTTTTTGAAATTCTCCCAGTGCAGCGTTTCCGGCAGCTGGAAAAGACTGAGGTTGGAGAAGAAGTCCTGCTTGGACTTCAACGACGTGGCCACGATGGAGATCATGGGCGACAGCCAGATCACCGCCAGCACAAACAGGACCACATACAGCACGACTCGCTTTATCGTATGGCGCATGCTCAGTCCTCCTTTGTGGTGGCGATAATGTACGGTACCACGATGACCATCATCATCAGCACCATCACAATGGAGATGGCGGCGCCGTAACCCAGATTGTTATAGCGGAATGTCTGCGTGTACATATAGGTGGACAGCACCTGCGTAGCGTTGTTGGGACCGCCGTTGGTCAGGCCCTGCACGATGTCATATACATGAACAGCATTGATCACGAGAGTTGCGATCACGATGACGAATGTCTCTTTTATCATGGGAAGCGTCACATAGAAGAACTTCTGCGCCGGCGTGGCGCCATCCACCAGCGCCGCGTCGTACAGCTCGCTGGGCACCGCCTGCAGGCCGGCCAGGAAGAAGATCATGGGCTCGCCCACCATCTGCCACAGGGCCGCTGCGAACAGGGCCAGCAGGCTGGTCTTGGGGTTGGAGAGCCACGTCTGGGCGTAGTCGATGCCCAGCGACTCCATCAGGGAGTTGATGAAGCCAAAGTCGGCGTTGTACATCCAGCGCCAGATGATGGCCACCGCAATGGGCGCCACCACGCAGGGGAAGTAGAACACACCGCGGAAAAACGTTCTGCCGCGGAACTTTTTGACCAGCACCAGCGCAAACGCCAGAGCCAGCGCGGTGGCCACCACCACCGACAGCAATATCCAGACCAGATTGTTCCGGAAGGCCGTCTTGAACACATCGTCCTCGGTGAACAGGCGGATATAGTTGGCAATGCCCACCGGCTCCATGGCCTTCACGCCGTTCCACTTGTGGAAGCTGATGTAGATAGAATAGATCAGGGGGATGACAATAACGGACAGATAGATGATAGCGGCGGGTGCCAGAAAGGCGTAATTTCCCGCCTGTTTTCGTCGGGCTGCTTTGATTTGTTCTTTACTCATGATAGTCCCTCCCGGTGAAGGGCCGGACATCCGCGGAGACGCTCCGCAGAGGCCCGGCCCTTTCATCAGTTATGTTCAGGATGCCTGATAGGCCTCGATGGAGGCCTGGATGGCCGCGGCGCCTTCCGCCGGCGTCATCTCGTTGTTGGCGATGGCGGACTGCGCGTTGAACAGCGTGTCGATCACTTCGGAAGGCAGGGCCTCGTCGGTGACGGTGAAGGAACCCACCTCATCGCTGACAGCGAAGATGCCGTCGATGTGGACCTGATCCGCGGGAGCCTTGGAGCCCTGCACGGGCAGCGGCATATTGTAGCCGGAGCTGTGCTCGTTCACGAACTCATCGCCCATGTAGAAGTCCAGGAACTCCATGACGGCCTTCAGCTCTGCCTCGGAGATGTTCTTGTCGAACTGGAACATCTCCACGAAGGAGGACAGACGCGCCTCGGGGAATGCAAAGGTGCCGAAGTCGTCCATGTTCATGCCGTCATCGATGATGTAGCTGTCGAACCACTGACCGTCAATGTCCATGGCGGCCTTGCCGCTGAACACGGAGTAGCGGGTGGTGTCGGGATCGGCAGTCAGGAAGCCCTCGGGGAAGTAGCCCTTCTGACTCCACTCCTGATACTTGGTAAGGGCCTGGATGACCTCGGGGCAGTCCCAGCTAGCCTGCATGGCGTTGAGCTGGTCATGCAGCTCTGCACCGGCGTAGTACTCCACCAGCAGCTCCACCAGACGCATGGTGTGCCAGCCGTACAGGGCGGCGGTGGAGATGGGGGTCACGCCGTTGGCCACCAGCTTGTCGCAGGCGGCTTCAAACTCCTCGAACGTGGTGGGGATCTCGATGCCGTTCTGCTCAAAGATCGGCTTGCTATACCACATGGAGATGACGTTATAGCTGTTGGGATAGCCGAACAGCTTGCCGTCGTAGCGGCAGAGGTTCAGGGCGGAGCTGGTGAAATGGCTGTCCCAGCCGTTGGCTGCGGCGTAGTCGGTCAGGTCGTAGCACAGGTCGTTGTCCACAAAGTACCCGCCGATGGAGCCGCCGTAGGTGCGCCAGCAGGTGGGCATGGTGTCAGAGGACGCCGCCACCTTCAGGGCATCCTTCAGGCCATCGGTGCTCTGGAAGCTGGCCACCACCTCAATGTCATCATGCGCGGCGTTGAACTGGGCCACAGCCTCCTCCTTCACAGCCATAGCATCGCTGGAAAACCAGACGGTGATCTTCACCTTCTCGTTCTCCCCATCAGAGGCGGCCGGCTTCTGACCGCAGGCTGCCAGTGACAGCAGCATGACGGCCGCCATGACCGCTGCAAGGAACTTCTTCATCTTGATTTCCTCCAATTTTGTATTCGGGTCTCCCCGTCAGTGCTATTTTAACAAAACATGCAGCTTGATTCAATCATAATTTACTTAATTTTTACTAAATTTTGAACGAGTACAAAAATATACGCGATTCCCACCCTCTCGGACCTGCCGTCTCCACAAACGCTTTCCCTGACGCATGATCCCGCTGCAGCATCTGCATCATTGAGGGTGGTAACGATCTGCTGCTCTGCGCCCTCTGCGGCAGTTAACCGATGCAAAACCTGCATCGGTGCAGACAAAGAGCAGGGAGCCGGTCATTCGACCGGCTCCCTGCTCTTTGTAATTCACTTAACCGCCGTTGGAATTCTTCCGACGTGATGAAGCTCGCACCGTTTCCTGTTTTTCCTGAAATTATTTAGGTTAATGCGCAGAACGAACAATACAGAGAAGCTATCGGAATAAAAGAGCGCTGCCCAGCCTCTCCTCAGTTCCGCGAGCATTTCTCCGCATCGATGGCAAGCACCACCATCAGCGCGTACAGGGCGTTTTCCTCTTCTGCCACGTCGATGACGTAGGTATCTGTCCAGTGGAACAGCTCCTTGGACACCGAGGCCACCTGCTGTCCCGCTGCGTCCACGATGGCGTAGTCCCACTCCATGAAGCTGCCCTCCACCCGCCAGCCGTTGAAGTCCAGCGTGAACGACGGCCGCAGGAACGTGAACTCTTTGCGGATGGTGCCCACGCACTGCTCCCCGATGTACAGGTCAAACTTGGGAAGGAAGGTGAACACCTGCTGCTGTACTGTGGCGATGTGCTGCCCCATAGGGTCGAGGATGTGCAGACAGTGTCCCCACGACAGCTTGCCCTCCACTGTGAAAGCCACCGCGCCGTTACCGTCCATGTGGTAAATGTCGTAGCTGTCGAACCATGAAAACATCCGCTGCTTGAAATAGAGCTTCATATTCATGCACCTCACTCTCTGCCCCTATTGTACCAGCCGCCGGGAAGATGCGCAAGCGTCCGCAGGAGGTCAGCCGTTTTTATCGCCGCCACCAACAAAAAACTCCGCCGGTGCAGTCGCACCGGCGGAACTTTTATCAATATCAGCAGAGTGACACAGACTGTCCACCCTCTGCGGTATACTCGACAGCAGAAACGAAAGGAGGGCAAACTCATGGATAAATGCGAGGAAATGCGGGCGCAGTTCGACCGCTTCTGCGATGGGCAGCTGGCGGACTCCGGCACGATGCAGATACAGGCCATCAGCAGCTTGCAGATGAAGAACATCCGCAAGTATTTTGTGCCGGGAATATACAGCTTTGACATCGTCGGTTTTCTGGATACCACGCTTCTCAAGACCGGCAGGGAGGGGTATCTGTTCACCGTGGACGGCGTGTACTACAAGGAGTTTCTGGAAAAGCCGGGACACTTCCGCTACAACGACGTGGCAAAGACCGAGATCATCCTGCCGAAGCCCAAGGACAACGAAAGCACACTGGAGATCAGATTCCAAAATGGCCGCTGGGTGCGCTTGATTGGCTACTCGCTGTATAAGACTGCTGCAAAGCGACTGTTGGACGGGCTGTGCGAGATCGCGGCGCGATACCCCGACGAGGACGATGAGGACGAGGCGTAGGCATCACATACCATTTTATGGAAAATGCCATATCCGCAGCGGCGCAGCGCGCAGAATTTGGTAAAATTTGCTGACACAACGCGGGCTTTGTGGTATACTGTGGGCGGTTGACCGCGTCACTCGTCGAATTGCAGGAACTTGTAGGGCGGCACGTCCAGTGCGGCGGCCACGTCGAACAGCGTGTCCAGCGACACTGCCTTGTTGACATTGGGTGCCTCCACATGGCCAATGAACGCCGGACTTAGCTCCAGCTTCTCGGCCAGCTGCTCCTGCGTCAGGCCCCGCAGCTTGCGGTAGTAGGCGATCTTCAGCCCGATCTGACGGTATTTGTCCGCATAGATAGTCTTCATGCACATCATCTCCCGCTACTATGGTAACGAAAAGGGACAATAATTGACATGAGCCAACGGACATAGTATTATATTTAGTGGATATAAATATGTGTTTGACGGTGCATGAGAAACGGAGGAAATATGGAACAGCGATCCGAGCTGAAATCGGCGCGGCTGTTGGAGATATACACCCGCTTGGAGCGGGGACGCACCCTGAAAAAAGCAGATCTGGCGCAGGAATTTCACGTCACGCAGCGGAGCATTCAGCGTGACGTGGAGGACTTGCGCTGTTTTCTCGCCGAGCGCCACCTGGGGCGGGAGGTCATCTACGACGGCAAGCAGCGGGGCTACCGCATGGTGTCCGGCAACCCGCGGGGACTGACCAACAGCGAGATACTGGCGGTGTGCAAGATTTTGTTGGAGAGCCGCTCCCTGCCCGCCAGGGACATGGGCGGCATACTGGACAAGCTCATCGACTGCGCCGTGCCGCAGGAGAGCCAGAAGGCCGTGCGGGAGCTGGTGGCCAACGAGAAGCTGCACTACATCCCGCCCCACCACGGGCAGAGCGTGCTGGGCAGCCTGTGGGAGCTGGGGCAGGCCATCCGCAATCAGCAGGTCATTGAGATCGGGTACGAGCGCATGAAGGAGCCGAAGCTGGTGAAGCGCCGGGTGCAGCCGGTGGGTATCATGTTCTCCGAGTATTACTTCTATCTGACGGCGTTTTTGGAGGACAAGACGGACTTCGACAACCCCGACGACCTGTTCCCGACGATCTACCGCATAGACCGCATCCGGTCGGTGAAGGTGCTGAACGAGCACTTCCGTGTGCCGTATGCCAAGCGGTTCGAGGAGGGCGAGTTCCGCAAGCGCGTCCAGTTTATGTACGGCGGGCGGCTGGAGCACATCCGCTTCCGCTATACTGGCCCATCGCTGGAGGCAGTGCTGGACCGGCTCCCCACGGCGCAGGTACTCTCCGAGGACGCCGACGGCTGGCTCATCTCCGCCGAGGTCTTCGGCAAGGGGATAGACATGTGGCTGAAGAGCCAGGGGGAGTGGGTGGAGCGGGTAGAGTGAGAAAAAACTATTGACAGAATATGGAGAAAATATGGAACGGGATGAATTGAGGCGAAAGCGAGCGGCGTTGAAAAGCGCCTCGAGCAAAACGTTGGATAACATGCAAAAGGTTGCGGAAGAGTCGGCGCGGGTTGCAGAGGTGGCACATAATGCAAGAGAAACTATCGAAAACCTTGACAGAGAGTTCGAATTACAGACGGGATTACAAGGGAACGACACCAAGTTCCTGTTTGCGGCAGTTGGGCTGCAATTGGCGCGCATTGTAATTCTGAACGAGTACACAAAAGTCGAGCCCGCAGGAAAAGGAAACCGCATAGAAGAAAAATTGTCCGAATTACAGAAAAGACTCCTTGAAAATTTGAGGGATGGCGTCGATACAGTAGATCGACCTTACTATGCTTCTTTAGAACACATTGTTACAAAAAAGGGCGTTCCCTATGATGCAACAGCACCTTTATCGGAAGATACGATTCAGCGCTTGAAGGAAAAGATAAAGGTATGGGGTTTTGATCCGGATATATGGATACCAAAAGAGAAGTTGGGACTGTTTAGGGGTGGAAACCATCGTTTTTCAACGTTAGGTCACGATCCTATTCTGGGATTGATATTTGGAACAGGCAATATCATGACAAATACGATTACCTGTGTCAAAAGCCCAATACAGTTGGGAACGGTAGAGCTTCCGGTGTTGGCAACGAACCATGTCATATACACGACGGATTATACAGATCCACGCATTGGTATCTATGGTTCAACGGCTGTTATGCTCCAAAAAGCGGCGGAGCGCGCTGCGGATCAACCAACGGCCCTCATTGCATCGCTTATAAAGCAAATACTTCATATTGGGACTGATCTGTATACACCGTGCGGCATTCAAATACCGGGGGCAAACTTGGTTTTATCAACGCACAATGTGGAGCAGCTGACACAGAGTATCAGCACGGGGGATCTTCTCAAAATCGGAGCAGCCGCAAAATTGGCAGAATTTATAAATATGCTCATAGGCGCATTACATGGGCTAATGTATGATCCCTCCGTATCGGGACCGCGTGATATATACGGTATCCGCACAAGAAAAATACTTTTATATTCAAATTTGATTGCAACAAGCAGCAATGTGATTTGGGTCGGGGTAAATATGTATGTAGGAAACGAAAATGCCGCCGCCCAATTAGACATCGGCGGGCTGATCGTCACGATAGGGCGGCTTATTAACGATACAGAGTATATACGTCAAATTAAAGAAGAGTTTGTGCTGGGCGGTTTCAAAAAAATGATACAAGGGAATTCATTGAATCTGGAGGATGCATAATGGGACTGAAACGGTTTATCTGGCGGCATACGCCGGAAGGAGCGTTGATTGACACAATCCGCAGCGCTGTAAAAGAGAAGAGCTTGATTGGTGGCTTGAAGAGAATGGAGAATGAGAAGTGGAAGGAAGATAATCCTGTAACCAGCGCGATTTATAAGAGCGGAAAATACGATGGGAAAAAGGAAGGATATGTTGAGGCATCAGCAGTATATGAAAAAAAGCTTTTGGAGCAGGCGGATACTTTCCTGCGGCAGAAAGAAATCTTTGAAAGCCAAAGGAACAGCTATGAGGATCTTTTAGATCAATATGAAGAAGAAATCGATTGCCTGGAGAAGAAGGTAGATCGCACCGAAGCAGAAAATCAATTGCTACAGGAGCTTTTACTGCGTGAGAGGCAACTTAAGATGATGCGTTGAAAAAAGGGAACATTGTGACTTTCTGCTGTGTCTATATCTGAAAATATGCACGGCGGGCGGTGGGGGCGCATCCGCTTCCGCTACACCGACCCATCGCTGGAGGTGGTGCTGGACAGGCTCCCTGCGGCGCAGGCGCTCTCCGAGGACGCCAACGGCTGGCTCATCTCCGCCGAGGTGTTCGGCAAAGGGATTGAGATGTGGCTGAGAAGCCAAGGGACGCGGGTGGAGAGACTGTTTGATGGGAGAGGAAGACAACGGGACGGCCGACGTGCACAACCGATTAAGGCTCATTTACATAAACGACATCAGGATTGGGAGGAAAACTATGGAACAAACGCTGGAAAGCCTAAAATTAGATGTGAAGGAAGATTCAGGGGATGTATTTACTGTTGAATATGAGATTTTGCCGCCAGATATTAATCTAATTAGGACTGCAGAAGCGACGGAGTTCTTACAGAAAGTAGATGAAATTGATGTAAGGACGCAGGAGCTTCAAGACCAAGTTGCAGCGCTAAATGCCAACATTGAGCGTCTCACAAATCACGCAGACGGCTTGGATTATACGATTGCGGTAGCCAGTGGCATGATTGCAGGTATTATAGATTCCGTGTGGGTTGGTGAAATCTCCATAGACAGATCAAATGAATTGGGTAAAGAGAAAATTGACAGTTTTGTGATTAAAGTTGCAAAAAGTAAAGGGTACAAAGGAGACGATCTTGCGGGAGCGGTAAAGTATTTGGAGCAGAATTATCCTATTGCCGCCGATAAAGCTACAAATGACTTTGGCGGGGGACTACAGCATCATCTCCGCGATTTCTCGCATCACCCAACGCCTGTTGGTTTGCTCTTCTCACTGCTGACGCAGTTTACGGAAAAAGTATATGGAACAGATGTTACGGGTACATTTAAGGTTGCAAATTTGGACAAGTCGGGCTTTTACTTAATAGGGAAGAATATACCAGAAAAAATAACATTTGGCGTGATAAACTGGTTCTTTCACATGGTGAGCGACATGGCAGGCTCATCTGGCTCTATTGACGCAGGAAAACTTGGCACAGGTCTACCCGGGCCGATAGTCTCAATGCTAAAAGAAATATCCGTTTTGCCTGCTTTTAGCAAGTTGGATAAAAGGGGGTACAAGGAATTCTCCGTATGGATTTCGAAATTGTTTAACGGTACGCTGCTTGGTGAACACGATGAAAACGGGAAAATTGTCGCGCCAGTCAAATTTGACTTGCGCACAGAGATCGGGCTTGTGGGTGAATTGAGCAAGCAAGCGGTTCCTGTCGTTATAAATGAGTGCATCGTCAGAGGTTTCTATTTTGTGCGTAGGCTTTCCGAAGAAATAAAAGCAAGCAAAGCCAAGACTATTTCTGACTTGAAGTATATTAATTGGCGTGACACACTTCCCTTCAAAAACAGAACCGTTGCTCGAATGTTGGTCATTTCAACGGGCACATTTACTGTAATAGATGTCGCTGATGCGGCGATTCGCTCCGGCGGCTTTAATGCGGGATGCCTGCTCCGTGTTAACTTTGTCGGTGTTGGTCGCTTTGCAATCGCCGTTGGAGCAGACACCGTGATGGGGGTGAAACGCGAGAAGGTACGAAACGAGCGAATGCATATCATGGCGGAGCAATTAATCCTAATGAACGCTAAACTATATTACAAAACAGCCGTTGTTTTCGTAGCGGAACAGGATGTGTTTGATAAGCAAAGAGAAATGTGGATTGCTGCAAGAAGTACAACAGAAACACTGGACATGGCGTATCAATCACTGGAGGAGGCTGTAGTAGTATATATAAATACACTCGCCGAGATAAATGATTATATGGAGAAAATCAGTGCATATGTCCCTGAAATAGAAAAACATAATCCGGGATTGACACAAAAGTTAAAAGAAAGACTACGGTGGGGAGAATAACATGAGTGCAGATTTAGTTAAGGAAAAGATGCAACCGGTGGAGATAATTTCTGCAGAGGAAGCAGAGAACATCATGTCACGTGTGACTGGAGATATTGGCAAGATCCAAGAACTTTCTGAAAAAGTCTCGAAATCGGAAGCCGCAAGCAAGGCGGCGCGCGCTAAGGTAAAAAAAGCCAAAGCTAAGGCTGAGGCGGCGGCAGAAAAGGCGGATAATCTCAAAGAGGTAAAGTTTGGAAAAAAGAAAGCGGCTATAGAGGAATTACAGGCGACGGTTCGGGATATGTCGAATGCCCAGAGTGAGGCGGTAGATGCACAGTTTGCTCTGGCTAAGGCCGAAAAGCAGGCATCAGAAGCCTTGAGAATCTCCTTCGAATGTCAAAGTAAACTCGGTGAGATGGCCAAAGCCATGGTTCAATATAGCGTAAGCAATGTTGCGCATAGCCGCATTGTTGTTCGAGAATTAGAAGCTCGACTGAATGGCGCGAATAGAGAGGAACTCTCCGACCTTGCACGCCAAGAACTGGAAAGCGTTTGCGCAGAAATCCAGCGCCAGCAGGATATTATGGCAAAGCAAGAACAGTTGTTTCACGAAGTGCATGAGCATGATAAGCAATTAGTGCGGGTGCGTGAGGAAAATGAGGGGCGAGATCAGGCGATTGCAGCTCAGGTGCAAAAGAGTGTGGATATTGTACAGCGACTGGCCGCACAGGCGGTGAGGGTGAATGAGCAGCAGAAGATACTCTATACCCACCAAGAGAAAAATGCCGAACATGACCGACGCTTGGATGAGGGCGAGCAGCGCGACGCCCGGCAGGATGAGTTACTGAAGCAGCATTCACAAACCGATCAGGAACATGCACAGATGATCGCGGCCAGCATAGAGCATGATGCCCGACAGGACGAACTGATTGCCGAAAACATGGAGCAAGACGCTCGACAGGATCAACAGATTGCGGAGAATCTGGAACAGGATGCTCGTCAAGATCAGCAGCTTGCCCAGCACGCGGAAAAGGATGCGGAGCATGACAGCCTGATTGCTGAGCTGAGGGAAGAAAACCAAGTGCTTCGTGCAAATATAGATGACCTTCGCAGATTGGTGGAGAAGAAGGCGGGTAAGGATCTGCCCAATGCAGCGATTGTCATTTCCGTAATTGCGCTGATCCTGGCGGGTATACAATTTTTCCTGTGATAAGCAAAGGGAGGGAGCTTCAAGCTCCCTCCCTTTTGCCCCTCTATTCACCTTTCCCCCTCGAACATCATCCTCCCCACGCAATCCCCCTTGCGCGGCAGGTAGCGGATGTGCTTCATGCTCTCGATGTAGTGCGCAGGGACGCGCAGCTGCTTACGCAGGTAGTTCTCGATCAGCTTCGACATCCCCTTCGTGGCGTACTTGCCTTTGCGCACGTCCTCTGAGATCGCCCACGGCAGACCGTTCTCCCGCCGCTGCTTGGGCGGCGTGTGCTGCCGCAGCAGATCGTACACATCCTCCCGGAACGTGAGGACATCCTCAAATGCCATGCGCCCCCGCTCCACAGCGTCCCGCTCCGCGCCCGTCCATGCGCCGGAGGCCAGTCGCAATCCCATGCCCTTGATGCGCCGGTATGCCGTGTGCAGCGGCGGCACGTCAGGCGGCAGAGGGTCGAGCCGGTCGGTGGGGTACAGGACGCGTACCTCGAACGTGCCCTGTACATCCTCCGGCAGCGTGAGCCGCAGCCCCATGACCTCCGCGTCGCTGTACGGCTCGGTATCGGTCTGGCAGTCCCGCTGCGCCCAGTAGTCCCGCAGCCACGCGCACACCGGCGCGAACTGCTCCTGCGGCACTTGCAGGGACACAACACTTTCGCCGATCAGCGACCGGCTTCGCAGGTTATGACCGTCCGCCGCCATCGGTGCGCCGCATTGGGGACAGGCGAGGTCGGGCAAGTCCCAGCCGTCGTCCGCGTGGGCGTCAAAGATCAGGTGGTGACAGCTGGGGCAGTGGTAGTGGGGCGGCAGCGGGTTTACCGGCGTCGCGCCCAGCAGGTGCGCCAGCAGCGAGTCGTTGGTGCAGCCCAGCACCAGCACGTTTTCCCCGCCGAACGTCCGCCGCAGCGCCGCCGTGCAGTACCACATGGGCAGCAGCGGCCCGCCCCGCGTCAGCCGCTGCTCCTCCAGCAGCCGCCCGTAGACAGGAAACGCTCCCGCGCCGTAACGCTCCTCCGTCAGCCGTAACAGAAAATCCTTTGTCATTGTACGCCCTCCTCGTCCGTTATGGTAAAAGCCAGTATAGCACATCGCACGGACAGGGAGTGTCACAGTAAAAAGAAGACCGTGCATTTTGCGCTGCTGGAAACAATAAAAGGCAGCGATAAGAATGCCGCTAAAAGAACCCGATAAGAATGCCGCTTCAACCGCTGCGACAAGCAGCAATATAAGGAAAGTAGGGGGCCGGTCATTTGACCGGCCCCCTACGCTTTATGACTCCTTCAGCCACCGCTGGAAATCCTCCAAGGTAGTGGCCCCCTCGTCGTATTTCTTTTTCTGCGCTCTGGCTTGTTTGCTCCAAGCGTAGAAATCCTCATCGGATATGCGCCCGGCCTTGATCCACGCGAAGCGCCGCTTGTATTCTTTCCGGTAAGCCTTGAAAGCATCATTGCCTGCCTGCCGGAGCGTCCACTGCTTCAGAGCGCCGATGTCGCGGCAGCGCTGCTGCCCTTTGGGAACAGGCCGCTCGCAATATTCCGCGCTGACCCGCCCGGTCTGCGGAAACCAGCGGCCACAGTTCTTACAGCGCCGCACGGTGATGTTCCGCTCCACGCAGCTCCGCAGAGAGTAGTCGATCATGTCCCGGATGCCGGAGGAATACAGCACCGGCGAACACCGCCCCGGCTCCACCGGCTCAAAGCTGAGGGGGATAGGGCGGAAACAAAACAGGCCGGGATCTTTCGGCATATCGTAGGTATAATTCCTTGCTGCCTGCGCCTGCGGCTCGCGTCCCGCGCTGTCCACATCCAGCACCAAGTCGAAAAAGTGTTGGATCTGCTGCTGGTACAGCGGAAGCCGTTCGGGGAGTTGGCGCAGCTCGTCCAGTATCTGCGCATCCTCCGCACTGCTTCGATCATTCTGGATAAACATTGCCGTCTGACGGTAGTAGCAATGGACATAGAGAAGCTGAAAATAAATGTGTACGGAGGCTAATTCGCCCAGCTTTTTCATGGCGCTCTCCAGCGCGCCCCGGTCATCCTCTGCGATAAATCGGCTCCAATCCTCCGCGATGCATTGAAGTAGCGGTGTCACCTCCGCGCAGTCCAATTCCTGAAAGGAGAGAAGGCTCTCCAGAAAGGGAAGCTCCCTCTGGACATCCGGAACGCCCTGCATACCAAGGGAATCATACTGAAAAATCTCTCTGCCCTCAGAGAAATACATTTTGGCATACCACATGGCAGATCACCTCAAAATAGACAATCGTAATATGAAAATACAGACAGTCTTGACAAGGGGTGAAAAGTATGTTACCATACGATCACGGAAAGACTGTCAAAAGTAATTTACAGTAGTCTAACATGGAGACTGCGGATTGTCAATGAAAAAGACGGTCACAAATCCGAAAAAGCACCTCGACAACTGAATACCCATCACCGGAGATGATACACGCCGGAGAAGTAACGCCAGGACGCCGCAGCAAAGCGGTCGAGCGTACCAAGGCAGTGATATACGCCGCGCAGAAAAAGCGGGGCAGGAACGGGTATGGTGCATGGCAGACCTAAAGCAGAAAGAGGTGAGAGCCGTATATTGTTCTGACAAAAAGAAATGCCGCTGAACTGTTGCAGCAGTCCAGCGGCGTGCCGCGTTTCGGAAAACGCAGACTCCATCTGCAAACAGTCTAACAGAGGAACCTCCGAAACGCAAGTAATTTTTCTCTGAATTCTATTGGAGGTAACGATTTTGAAAATATCAACCTATCACAGCTACGATGAATTGCCGCTGTTCCTCAACGCGGAACTGGTGGCAAAGGTGTTGGGTGTGTCCATCTTCAGTGCCTACGAGCTGATGCACGAAGCGAGCTTCCCCACTCTGCGTGTGGGCAGCCGCATTGTCGTACCGAAGGAAAAATTCATCGAGTGGGTTATGCGCGGCACGAAGGGCGGCGATGACCGGTGAGAAAAGCAAAGCCGCCTGTTGGTTGGGAGCGGGCGAAGAATTGCTTTCCCGTGCCAAACGAACTGTTGTGCTTCGACCTGCCTGCCGGCGCGGTGGCGGTGTACATCTACCTGCTGCGGCACGCTGACCGCAGGACGAATCAGTGCTATCCCAGCGAGGCAGCTATGGCAAGAGGCCTGCACCTTGCCCGCAATACCGTGGCCAAGTATGTGCGCCTGCTGGAGGAACGCGGACTCATTGTTACGGAGCGAACGCAGATACAGATGCGAAACGGCATCAGGAAAAACGGCAGCCTGCGCTATACCATCATTCCTATGTATGAAGTCATGGGGCAACGCTATCAACGGCAGCTTGCTGAAGTGGAACGCTGCCGGGTGCAGCGACAACTGACGGCACAGACCGAGGAACCCCCGTGTTCGCCTCTGTGAGCCGCTGTGTGATCTCCTTCGGGGTGGGGCGGCGTCCCTGCCCCGGAGAAGGATTTCGGGCCGTTTTTGGGCAGATTTTCGGGGACTTCTCCGGCTCTGCGGAGGACGAAAGAAAAAGCAGGATAAAGGGTTGGCGTCGGAACCGACGCTCCGCCCGGTCACTTCTGCCCGCAGTGCGGGCAGTTGACGGGGGTTTCAACGCAGGCGATTGTGGCGTCTATTCGGAAGATTTTTTGTACGATTGGCGTCTAACGTCCGTGAAAAGCCGATGAATACAGGCTTTTCGGCGGCGTCTCAGTAAGAAAGAAGGCATTTTATGAGTGATAACAAGGATCGCTTGACCTACCGGCCGGAACCGGAGACCAAGCAAAAAATAGAGCGGTGGTATCAGGAAGATAACTGCCGCAGCAAAAATGAGTTCATCGAAAAAGCGGTGAACTGCTACGCGGATATGCTCGCCGCGGGCGAAAGCACCACGCTGCCCCGTGCGGTGCAGTCTGCCATCGACAGTCGGCTGAAACTCTTCGAGGATCGTATCGCGGCACTGCTCTACAAGCAGGCGGTGGAGATGGACATGGCAATGTCCATCCTCCTGCAAAGCCTCAACGTGAGCGAGGAAGTGCTGCGGCAGGAACGAGCCAAGAGCATCGCCGCCGTCAAGCGCACCAACGGTCAGCTTCGGCTGGAGCAGAAGCTCCGTGAGCTGGAGAGTGAAGCATGGCAAGGCTGATCGTCAAAAGTCCGTACATCAAGTGCGGCACTGGGCAAAGTGCTGGCGGCTATCTGAACTACATTGCCACTCGTGAGCGGGTGGAGATCGTGCCAGATGACCGTCCACCTACACGCAAGCAGGAGCAGCTCATCCAAAAGCTGGTGAAAGACTTCCCTGACACGAAAGAACTATTGGAGTACAACGACTACAAAGCCGCGCCCACCAAAGCCAACGCCTCGTCCTTCATCACGCTGGCCTTGGAGCAAAACTGGAACCGTATACAGGCCACCGAGGGCTACGCCAAGTACATCGCCCTGCGTCCGAGGGCGGAACGGTTGGGGGAACACGGTCTCTTCGGAGATAACGATGCCGTTGACCTCGCCGCTGTCGCGGATGAACTGGATCACTACACCGGCAACGTGTGGACACACATCATCTCCCTCCATCGTGAAGATGCGGAGCGGCTTGGCTACAACCACGCGGAGGCATGGCGCACATTGCTGCGTACCCACCGCAATGATATTGCGGCGGCGATGAAGATCCCGCCGGAGGATTTCCGTTGGTACGCCGCCTTCCATGACGAGGGCGATCATCCTCACGTCCACATGATGGCGTGGTCGGCAAAGCCGAATCAGGCATACCTGTCCAAAGATGGGATACGCCAAATCAAGTCCACGCTGACCAACCAAATTTTCCGACAGGAACTGCTCCATGTCTACGAGCAGAAAAGCAAATCGCGAGACGAGCTGGTGGCGGAAGCACGAAAAGCCATGCTGGAATTGGCGAAGGCGATGCGGGAAATGACCTGCATCCACCCGGAGGCGGAGCAGATGATCTGGGATCTGTCGCAGCAACTCGGTCAGGTCGGCGGCAAGAAAACCTACGGCTATCTGCCGAAGCCGATGAAAATGCTGGTGGACGAGATCGTCGACCAAATGGCGCGGCTGCCCACCGTGGATGCGTGTTACCAGACGTGGTGGGAGCTGCAATGTCAGGTAGAGGATTACTACTCCGAAGAGGAAAAGAGGATACGCCCGCCGCTGTCTCAACAAAAGGAATTCCGGCAGATCAAAAACGCCGTCATCAAAGAAGCGGAGCATCTTCGCATGAACAGATTTTCCTTTGAGGATGAGGAAATGCAGGATGACGGCGAGCAGATCAGCACTTATGATATGAGCTATGAGTGTCAGGATCTGCAAAGCGTGGCCAACGATGACCGCTTCCCTCTGGAGGAGCGTGACGAGGCGGCGGAGCAGTTGGAGCAGCTTGCGGATGCAGGCGACGCCTACGCGCAGTACATCATCGGCACGGCGTACCGTGACGGCGGTCTGCTGATACCCGACGTGGTCAAAGCACAAAAGCTGTTGGAACGCGCCGCCGAGCAGGACTTGGACGCGGCGCAATACGCATTGGGCAAGCTGTATCTCTCCGACGATGTTGACGTTCACGATTCCGCCAAAGGCATCTATTGGCTGAAACGCTCGGCGGACAACGGCAACGATTTCGCCGCCTACCGGCTGGGCAAGGAATATCTCAGCGGCAAAAATACGATAAAAGATGCCGAAACAGCAGTGTCATATTTGCGGCAGGCTGCGAACAACGGAAACGCCTACGCACAGTATCTGTTGGGCAAGCTGACCCTCATGGGCGAGGGCGTTCCCAAAGACATGGATGCCGCCTACGAATGGTTCGCGGCGGCGCGGGATAACGGCCATGCCTACGCGGAATTTTTCATGAAACGCATGGAGCGCGGCGAACAGGAGCCGCCCTCCGTCCTGTTGTCCGCCACCCGGCTGCTCTACCACATGGGCAATATCTTCCGGGACAACGCCCCGGCTCCCGCTGCCAACGGCGTTCAAATCGACCGCAAGCGGCTGGCGCAGCTGCGGCAAAAGCGCGTCGCCCTCGGTCACAAGCCGGACGATCATGAGTTGGAACAGCAACAGGGATTTTCAATGAAATTCCATATGTAAAGCGGGTCGAGGTGTTCAGTTTTTGCGCCGCAATAGTCAAAGAAACATTTGCAAAAACAGTAGCTTTGTGCGCCG
>OLOL01000379.1_pt1 | contig 47565 bp, 30 predicted proteins | sample 1673081 | NCBI WGS metagenome assembly OLOL01 (sample SAMEA3136753, study PRJEB25190) | human gut metagenome
CCCAGCTGGAGGAGATCAGCTCCACCCGCATCCGTGAGGCGGTGGACGCCAACCGCGACGTGTCCAACCTTATCGACCCCATGGCTCAGGAGTTCATCTACCGCAGGGGCCTGTACCTGCGGGAGCCCCAGGATAAGCCGGTGCTGCGGACAGAGGATCTGGCCTTCCTGCCCTGCCCCGCGCCGGAGAGCCGGACGGAGCAGCTGCTGCGCCAGATCTTCCCCGATGACGGCGGCCCCATGCTGGAGCGTCTCCGCGCCAGCGGCGACGAGCTGCTGCTGCTGACCGACGGCGTCAGCGGCCATGTGCTGGGCGCGGCGTCCTACCGCTGCCTGGACTCCCAGCACCTGTTTGCCCGCCTGAACGATGCCGCCCTCAGCGCCGTGGTCCGGCAGAATGCCGGCGGCCGCACCCTGCTGGTCAGCGGCCTGTTCGTTCCCCGGGGCGACCGGCAGCTGGACTTCGGCCAGCTGCTGCTGACAGAGGTGCTGACCACCGCTCTCAGCCGCGAATATACCTACGCACTGTACTGCCCGCTGGAGGGCGCCGTTTCCGGCTATGGCCGTCAGCTGGCGCAGCTCCAGGGCTTCGTGCCTGTCCAGCATCGGGAGGGCTGCGACGTCCTGGGCGTGGACATGCGCTGCCCCATCGTCCTGAGCCGCAACGTGGAGACGGCCATCAAAGCCCCCCTCAGCACGTCGCCGCGGGTGCAGGCCGCCATCGCCGAGGCTCACCGCCGCCTGCAGAGCATGCTGACGCGGCTCCAGCCCGGCTCTCTGGTGCTGAGCCTGTCTGCCGGTGTCATCTACCACCGCCTGCTCCAGCGCATCACCCAGTGCAACAGCGTGCCGGCGGAGCCCACGACGCCCCGGGTGCTGGGCCCCGACATCTGCGTGCCCTACGGCAAGCTGCTGCGCGGCGTGGCGGTGCCCAACACCGTTACCAAGACCCTGCGCACCGACAAGGTCTACGAGGCGGATCTCAGCACCTATTCCATCGAAGCCTATCCCGATTACTCGCCGCTGCCGGATCAGGTCCGCACCATCCGCGCCTTTGACCGCCCCGTCATTCTGGTGGACGACATGCTCCACGACGGCAAGCGCATCCGCCGCCTGGCTCCCCTGCTGGAGGAGACCCACACACCGGTACACCAGGTGCTGGTGGGCTACCTCACCGGCATGGGCCGCGACCTCATGGAGCAGTTGGGTTATCCGGTGGACGGCATCTACTACCTGCCCAACCTGCGGATGCGGTTTGTGGAATCCACGCTGTATCCCTTCATCGGCGGCGACACCGTCCGCCGCGCCGAGCCGCTGTCCGGCGGACTTCAGCCATCGGTGAACCGCATCCTGCCCTACGCCTCGCCGGAATTCGGCCCCATGGACGGCCGTACCGCGTGGGAACTGAGCCTTTGCTGCCTGGAAAACGCGCGGGACATCCTGCTGGCGCTGGAAACGGAGTTCCGCAGCCTGTACGCCCGCACCCTGACGCTGAACCGTCTGGGCGAGGCGGTGATCCTGCCCCTGTGCCCTGATAAGGGCGGCTGCATCGCCTACGATGCCAGCCGTGCCGCCTCCGCCTGTCTGGAGGGGGACATCGAGGTGCTGAAGCGGATGCGCCCCGGCGACTGATACGAATGGCTACGAGAGGAGAACGACCATGGAGCTTTTCAACAAGGTTACGGCTGGGCGTCTGGCCCTGCCGGAAAAAGTGCGCGTGAACCTGCTGGCCCTGGGCGATGTGGGCAGCACTCTGCTGCTGGGCCTGCGGCTCATGGGCGGGGATGTCATCTCGTCCATGGGTATCTGCGATGTGCGGGAGAATGCGGCCCTGCGCTGGGAGTTCGAGCTGAACCAGATCCAGCCGCCCTCCGGCGCGGCCCTGCCGCCGGTGGAGATCATCTCGCCGGAGCAGCTGTTTGACGGGGACGTGTTCCTGTTCTGCGCCTCCCGCATGGTGCCGGACACCTCCGTCACCGGCGGCGACGTGCGCATGGCCCAGTACGGCCTGAACCGTGAGCTGGCGGCATCCTACGCCCGCATGGCGCGGGACAGGGGGTATCAGGGCCTGTTCTGCGTGGTCAGCGATCCGGTGGACCCCCTGTGCCGCGCGGTGCTGCGGGCGGGCGGCGGGCCGGACGGTACGGGCCTGCGGCCCTGTCAGGTGCGGGGCTTCGGCCTGGGCGTCATGCACGCAAGAGCGCTGTACTTCGCCCGCAAGGACCCCCGCTTTGCCGCCTACCTCACGGAGGGCCGCGCCTTCGGACCCCACGGGGAGGATCTGGTGCTGGCCAATTCCATCGACCGCTATGACGACGCCCTCTCCCGTGAACTGACGGAGCGGGTGGCCCACGCCAATCTGGAGATGCGGAAGCTGGGCTTCAAGCCCTACGTGGCCCCGGCCCTCAGCTCCGGCGCGCTGAGCCTGCTGGCCCTGCTGCGGCGGGAGTGGCACTACTCCTCCGTGTATATGGACGATATTTTCATGGGCTGCCGCAACCGGCTGACACCGGACGGCGCCATCGAGACGGAGCATCTGACCCTGCCGCCGGCACTGGAAGCGCGGCTGGCGGAGACGGCGGCGCGGCTGCGCGCCATCGACTGAGGAGGTGCGGGCCATGCTGACGGTGTTATTGCCGGAGAACCGGTACAGCCCGCCCCTGCGGGAGCTGCTGGAGCCCCTGCTGCCAGAGGGCAGCGTGTTCCGCGACCCCGATGCGGGGCTGGAGGGTCTGACGGGGCAGCGGCTGCTGTTTGCCGTGGCGCTGGATGAGGGCGGCTGCAGCGAGGCGTATTACCGGATGCTCTCCCGCCTGCGCCGCAGCACCACGCTGCTGCGTGGCTGCGTGGCGGGTCTGGTGGTCACCGGCGTGGGGGAGTTTTACACAAAGGACGTGGCGCGGGACATGGTGTTCGCCGCCAACCAGTCCGGCTGTGCCTTTCTGGGGCGGCCGCTGGTGGAGGCCACTGGCTCCCTGCGGAACTTCCGCACCCAGGCCCAGATCGGCGGCACCGATGAGGTCACAGCCTTTCACGCCGCCGTGGCCGAGCTCATCGGGCGTCTGGCGGACTGGGAAAAGCCCGCCCCCATCCGGCACATCCTGGCGCTCCACGCCTCCCAGCGCAGCACCTCCAACACGCTGGCGCTGTGGGAGCTGGTGAAAAGCGCCCTGCCGGACACGGTGACGGTGGAGGAGATCTGCCTGCGCAACGGCACCATGGCGGACTGCAACGGATGCAGCTACACCGCCTGTCTCCACTTCGGCGAGCAGGGCGGCTGCTTCTACGGCGGGCCCATGGTGGAGGAGGTGTATCCCGCCATCCGGCGGTGCGACGCGCTGGTGATGCTGTGCGCCAATTATAACGATGCGCTGGCCGCCAATCTCACGGCCTGCGTCAACCGGATGACGGCGCTGTTCCGCCAGAATCGCTTTTACGACAAGCGTTTGTTCGGGCTCGTGGTGTCCGGCTATTCCGGCGGCGACCTGCTGGCACGGCAGCTGATCTCGGCACTGAATATGAACAAATCCTTCTTCCTGCCGCCCCACTTCTGCCTGCTGGAGACGGCCAACGAGAGGGGGAGCCTTGTGAAGCTGCCCCACATCGCCGACGAGGCGGCGCAGTTTGCGCAGCGCATGATGAAGAATTAAAAAAATCCTCCCGATTTGTCAGGAAAAATCGGGAGAACGGGGAAAAGCAGAACAGGACAAGGGGCGGATATGCGTTTTTCGCATATCCGCCCCTTGTCCTGTTGGGGGAGAAACGATCGCGTCAGGAATTTGGCTTGTCATGTTTGCTGCGGAGGGCCTCGTTCAGCGTCCGCCAGCCCAGCATGGCGCACTTTACCCGCGCCGGCATGTGGGCCACGTCACGCAGAGCGCCGGCCTCCTCCAGCTGGTCGATCTCATCCTCCGAGGCCTCGCCGCGGATCATCTTCTGGAACAGCTCACAGAGGCGGAGCGCCTCATCCTGCGGGCGTCCGATGACCATGCCCAGCATGATGTCCGCCGACGCCTGGGACACGGCGCAGCCGCTGCCCACGAAGGCCCCATCGGTGATGGTCTGGCCGTCGGTCTTGAGCTTCAGGCGGATCTCATCGCCGCAGCTGGGGTTGACGCCGGCCAGCTCGATGTCCGCATCCGGCAGGTCGTGCTTGAACTCCGGATGGAGGTTGTGCTCCGTCAGGATCTCGTTATAAAAGCGGTTAGTTTCCATAGCCCATACGCTCCCTGATGGTGGACAGGCTCTGCAGCAGGCGGTCCACCTCGTTTTCCGTGTTGTAGAAGGCGAAGCTGGCCCGCACCGTGGCGCTGTATCCCAGATGCTGCAGCAGCGGCTGGGCGCAGTGATGTCCGGCGCGGACATCCACACCGTCGCAGGCCAGAATTTCACTGACATCGTGGGGGTGGACGCCCTCCACGGTGAAGGTGACGATGCCGTTATGCTCCTCGGCTCTGTCGGAGCCGAGGACGTGGATATGGGGCATATCGGCCATGCCGGTCAGCGTCCGCTGCGTCAGGGCCAGCTCCTGCCGGTGCATGGCGTCGAAGCCCACGGACTCCACATACTCAATGGCGGCGCGGAGCCCCGCCGCGCCGGCGGCGTTGACGGTGCCGGCCTCGAATTTATGGGGCAGCTCGGCAAACACCGCGCTCTCACGGGTAACGGACTCGATCATCTCGCCGCCGGTGAGGAAGGGGGGCATCTCCTCCAGCAGGGCACGCTTGCCGTACAGCACGCCGATGCCCATGGGGCCGTAGACCTTATGGCCGGAGAAGGCCAGGAAATCCGCGTCCAGCGCCTGCACGTCCACAGGGATGTGGGGCGTGCTCTGGGCACCGTCCACCACGATGACCGCGCCGTGCCGGTGAGCTATGTCGGCCAGCTGTTGGATGGGGTTGACGCGGCCGATGACATTGGAGACGTGGGTCACGGCCACCAGCTTCGTCTTGTCGGTAATGACGGCCTCGGCCCTGTTCAGGTCCAGACTGCCGTCAGGCTCACACTCCAGAAACTTCAATGCCGCGCCGGTCTGGCGGCACACCATCTGCCAGGGCAGCAGGTCGCTGTGATGCTCCAGAATGGAGACCACCACCTCATCACCGGCCCTGATATGGCTGAGACCGTAGCTGTATGCCGCCAGATTCAGACCCTCGGTGGTGTTGCGGGTGAACACGATCTCCGACGTGCTTCCGGCATTGAGGAAGCGGCGCACAGCGGCCCGGGCGTTCTCATAGGCATCGGTGGCCGCCACGCTCAGGGGGTACAGGCCCCGCAGGGGGTTGGCGTTCTGCTCGCAGTAAAAGCGGTTCACCGCGTCCAGCACGCACTGGGGCCGCTGGGCCGTGGCCGCGTTGTCCAGATAGGCGATGTCCTGCGCCATCAGCAGGGGGAAATCCTTTCGATAGGCGTTGGTCATGTCACATACCTCCGTTCAATTCATGCTGCACCGCCTCGGCGGTGGCGTCGTCGCCCAGAGCATGGGCCAGACGCTCCACGGCGGCACGGGCCATCAGGTGTTCCGCCGCACCGCGGTCGAAGCCGCGGCTCTCAAAGTAAAACAGGGTGTCGTCATCCAGCGCGCCGATGGTGGCGCCGTGGGTGCCCTCCACGTTTTCCTCGGCGCAGAGGATCAGGGGCACGGTCCTGTTCACCACATTATCGCCCAGCAGCAGCACCGTCTCCTGCTCGCTGCCGGTGGAGCCGGCGGAGCCGTTCTTGAAGTCGATGGTGCCGCGGAACACCTTTTTGGCGCTGTCGGACAGAGCGCCGGACACGTCGATGTCGCTGCGGGTGTTCCGGCCCACATGGTCCACGGCCAGATTCAGGTCGATGACCTGCTGCTTCCGGCCCAGATAGCCCATGGCGGCCTTCAGGGACGCACCGTCGGCCAGCGTCAGCCGGTCGTCGGCGTAGGTGTCGCCCCGGCCGGGAAGCAGGCGGTACAGCTCCACGGAGCTGCCCTCCGGACAGTGGGCCGAGACCTCGCTGCGCAGGACGGCGTGCTCATCCATGACCTGCACCTGCACCAGACGGATGACCGCGCCTCTTTCAGGCCGCAGCACCGTCCGGACATGGAGGTGATCGCCGCCGCGGAACATCTCGTACACGGTGACGCGCTGGCCCCGGGCGGCGGTGATCTCCACCGTTCTGCGGGCGTAGGGGGCATCGGCGGACAACTCCAGCCGTCCGTCGGCGGACAGCACCTCCGTGCCGCCGTCCACGGCGCCCGCTTCGTCCCAGAGGAGGGCCGTTTCGTTGACGCCCAGCCGGTTCCAGGTGCGGGTGGGCAGTTTATTTACCAGAATCGTTTCCATTTACAGACTCCTTTCCCGCTTAGCCGATGCTGCCCTTCATCTCAAGGCGGATGAGGTTGTTCATCTCCACGGCGTATTCCACCGGCAGCTCCTTGGAGACGTTGTCGGCAAAGCCGCTGACGATCAGGGCACGGGCGTCCTCCTCCGTCAGGCCGCGGCTCATGAGATAGAACACGGCGTCGCCGCTGATGCTGCCGATGCGGGCCTCGTGGCCGATGGCGGCGTCACGGGTGCGGACATCCATGGCGGGGATGGTGTCGGAGCGGGACTCCGAATCCAGCATCAGGGACTGACAGGATACCGAGGACTTGGCGCCCTTGGCGGTTTTTTCCACCACCACGCTGCTGCGGAAGGTGCTGACGCCGCCGCTCTTGCTGATGGAGCGGGTGTTCATATACGAACTGGTATTTTTACCGATGTGGACCACCTTGGCGCCGGTGTCCAGATCCTGCCCCGCGCCGGCGAAGGTGACGCCGGTGAACGTCATGCGGGAGCCGTCGCCCTTCAGGACGCTCATGGGGTAGAGACAGCCGGTGTGGGAGCCGAAGGAGCCGGACACCCACTCGATGACGCCGCCTTCCTCTACCAGCGCCCGCTTGGTGTTGAGGTTATACATGTTCTTGGACCAGTTTTCGATGGTGGAATAGCGCAGCTTGGCGTTCTTCTTGACGTACAGCTCCACGCAGCCGGCGTGGAGGTTGGCCACGTTGTACTTGGGGGCGGAGCAGCCCTCGATGAAGTGGAGGCTGGCCCCCTCGTCCACGATGATGAGGGTGTGCTCGAACTGGCCGGCGCCCTTGGCGTTCAGCCGAAAGTAGGACTGGAGAGGGATGGACACCTGCACGCCCCTGGGGACGTACACGAAGGAGCCGCCGGACCACACCGCGCCGTGGAGCGCGGCGAACTTGTGGTCAGTGGGGGGCACCAGCTTCATAAAGTACTTGCGCACCATGTCGGCGTACTCGCCGTGGAGCGCGCTCTCCATGTCGGTATAGACCACGCCCTGAGCTGCCACCTCGGCGCGGACGTTGTGGTACACCAGCTCGGAATCGTACTGGGCGCCCACGCCGGCCAGAGACTTGCGCTCCGCCTCGGGAATGCCCAGGCGCTCAAAGGTATCCTTGATGTCCTGCGGCACGTTTTTCCAGTCGTTCTGCATTTTTGTGTTGGGCCGGACGTAGGTGGCGATATGGTCCATGTCCAGACCCGCCAGCGACGGGCCCCAGTCCGGCAGCGGCGTCTCGTTGTAAATTTGCAGGGAGTGGAGACGGAACTGCTGCATCCAGACGGGGTCGTTCTTCTCCTGAGACAGCTTTTCCACGATGGCGGGGGTCAGGCCCGCCTCCATGCGGTAGGCATCGTGCTCCGCGTCCCGGATGTCGTATACGCTGCGGTCGATGTCGTCTACATAGGTCTTTTCGCGCATGACGGCACCTCCGTTCACTGCTGCTGAAGGCCGGTGAAGCCCTTTTCGTTGATGGTGTCCACCAGCTCCGGCCCGCCGTTCTTTACGATGACGCCGTTTTCCATGACGTGGGCGGCGTCCACCGGCAGGGATTCCAGAATGCGGGTGCTGTGGGTGATGATGAGCAGCGCGCCATGCTGCTGCTCGCGGTAGAGGCGGACGCCGTGGGACACGGTGCGTACCGCGTCCACATCCAGGCCGGAGTCCGTCTCGTCCAGAATGGCCAGGCGGGGCTCCAGCATCAGCATCTGCAATATCTCGGCCTTCTTCTTCTCACCGCCGGAGAAGCCCACGTTCAGGTCGCGGTCGGCGTAGCTCTCGTCCATATCCAGCAGGGCCATGGCGTCCTTCAGCTTTTTCTTGAAGTCCCACAGGCGCAGGCGGCTGCCGGTCTTCTGCTCCAGCGCCGTGCGGATGAAGGCGCTGAGGGTGACGCCGGGGACCTCCAGCGGGTTCTGGAAGGACAGAAAAATGCCGCGTCTGGCACGCTCGTTGACGGGAAGCTGGGTGATGTCCTCGCCGTCGAACAGGATGCGGCCGGCGGTGACGGTATAGGCGGGGCTGCCGGTGATGGCGCAGCCAAGGGTGGACTTGCCGGTGCCGTTGGGGCCCATCAGGACGTGGGTCTCCCCTGCGCCGATGGTGAGGTCCACGCCGCGGAGGATCTCCTTGCCCTCAACGCCGGCGTGCAGGTTTTCTATGGTAAGAAGCGGTTTTTGCATGTTCGTTGCCTCCTGTGTACAATTTACCTACTAATCTACTGGGGATTATAGGACGAATAGCCTATCTTGTCAATAGGGAAATGGAAAAAGAAAAGCGGAGCGGCTTTTGCCGCTCCGCAGGGGGGTACGCAGGGGGTCAGGGCAGGTAGGTCAGCTGCACGGGGATGTGCTGCTCGGCGGTGAAGTCGAACCAGCGGCCGTCGAGGGACACGGAGGTAATGGTGTCCACGTCCACCATACGGTTGAAGATGTATACCGCGTGAGCGAAGGGGGCGGTCTCGCCGTCGCCGTAGATGTAGCCCAGCACCCAGTTCATCAGGTTCTGGCTGTCGCTGCTCACCGCGTAGGAGGAGCCGTCGGCATAGTGCAGGGTCAGCTCCTGGACGGTCAGCTCCTGCGCGGGGGAGGCATTGTCCATGGTGATGCCCACGGCGGAGATGCGGGCCGTTTCGCCGTTGGCGGCGGTGAAGGTCCGGACGGGGGCATAGGTGCGGGGCTGGATGGCCACGGCGTAGGGCTCCCTGCCCTCCGCGCCGCCGTCGTAAACGGTAAAGTAGAGGTTGTCGCCCTTCTGATACGTCTCGCCGGCGGCAAAGTAGGCCACCACGTCCAGATGGGTGGCGGTGCTGGTGGTCTTGTCCACGTGGAGCTTGACGTTGACGCTGCCGCCCTGCTGGTAGTCGGGGGAGCGCAGGTACATGCGGGGCTCCAGCGGCAGGCCGTAGACCTCGCCGTAGCCGGCCTCCTCATAGGACACGCCCTCGGGATCGTCCACGGCGTAGGTCAGGATGCCGCAGCCGCTCTCGTCGATGAGGAACGTCCCCAGTGTGATGGTGGTGCTGCCAACGGTGAGGCCGGCATCCAGCTTGGACAGGTAATCGCCCACCAGACGCTGCACCGTCTCCACATCGCCGGGGATGCGCTCCATGTCCGGTACGGTGATGAGCTCACCGGAGCTGTCCTCCACCGTGGGGGCGGAGGCATCCATATCGTCGGTGAAGGCGTGGAGCGTGGTGTCGCTGACGCCGTCGGCGGGAGTCACGTCCGCCTTGATGAGATGCACTACGCCGGCTGCTGCGGCCACCGTCAGCATCAGGGCGGCGGCGATGGCGATGACCACACCCCTGCGCAGGGTGCGATGGGTCTTTTTGTTGTTCTCCATGGCTTTCTGAACCTCCATCAGTGTGTCGGGGGAGGCGTGCAGCGTGGAGAAGGTTTTTCGGAAAAGTTCATGCTCTGTCATGTCTGCGGCACCTCCGATAAAATGTACTTCAGCTTTTCTCTGGCACGGGCCAGCCGTGTGCGCACCGTTTCCTCCGGTATGTCCATGAGGCCGGCGATCTCCTTCTGGCGGTAGCCCTCGTAATAGTACAGCAGCACCGGCACGCGGTAGCGCCGGTCCAGAGCCATCACCGCCTCAAACAGCTCCTGACACTGAGGCTCCTCAAAGGTCAGGCTGTTTTCATAGTCGGCGATGTCCTCCGTCCTGTGCCACGGGGCGCGGAGTATATTTTTGCACCGATTGACCGTAACGCGGATCAGCCAGTTCTTCACATGGGCGTCGTTATCGAACGCCTTGTCCGTTTTGTATAGCTGCAGCAGCACGTCCTGGGTCACATCGTCGGCGTCGGCGGGGGAGCGCAGATAGCTGTACGCCACCCGGAACACCGTATCCATATATCGCTCTGCCAGAGGGGAAAACTGTTGCTCTGTCATAGATCGATCTCCTTGCTGTCTGAAAGGCCCTTCATACTACATACACGTGGGGACGGTGAAATGTTTCAGCGACAAAAAAATTTTTATTCCCGGGAATGAGCACATCATGTGGAAAACGAAAAGCACGGCATGGCGCGAGGCATTCGCGTCATGCCGTGCTTTTTACGCTTCCGATGGCGGCTCCGTCTCAGGGAGTCTGTGCATGGGGGACGGATGCTTCCTTCTTACGGACACGGGGGGGGACAAATTTTCGTAACGTCTGCTCCAGCAGAGACGCGTCTATCGGCTTGGCGACATGGGCGTTGAAGCCGGCGTCCAGACTCTGCTGGATATCATCGGAGAAGGCGTTGGCGGACATGGCGATGATGGGGATCTCCGCAGCGTCGGGACGGTCCAGCGCGCGGATGGCCCGCACGGTGTCCAGACCGTTCATCACCGGCATCATGATGTCCATAAGTATCACGTCAAAGGCGCCATCCGGCGCGTCGGCGAAGGCGTCCAGCGCCTCCTTGCCGTTCCAGGCGCGGGTGACGGAGGCGCCGCGGTCCAGCAGCAGGAACTCGGCGATCTCCATGTTCAGCTCGTTGTCCTCCGCCAGCAGGACGTGGATGCCCTCCAGCCAGGAGGAACCCTTCGCCTCCTCCTCATCGGGGTCGGGGGCGTAGTGGCGGTCGATCTCAAAGGGCAGGGTGACGCAGAAGGTGGTGCCCACGTCCTTCCGGCTGGTGAAGGTGATCTGGCCGCCCATGGCCTCCACCAGACGCTTCACGATGGACAGGCCCAGCCCCGTGCCCTGATAGCGGGTGCGGGCATCGTCGGACTCCTGCATGAAGGGCTCGAAGATGTGCTGCTGGAACTCCTCGCTCATGCCGATGCCGTTATCGGCGCAGGTGAACTGGTAGACGGCGCTGTCGCCGTCGGCGGGGAGCGCGCGGCCGGTGAGCCGGATGCAGCCGCCGCTGCGGCCGTACTTGATGGCGTTGCTCACCAGATTCATCAGGATCTGGCGGAGGTGGGAGGGACTGCCGATGAGACGGGGCGCGTTATCGGTGTCCCACAGGCACTCCACGGTGTAGGCGATGCCGTGCTCGGCGGCGTAGGGCTCGTTGGTGACGCGGACCTCATTCAGAATGTCCGCCAGAGCGAAGGACTTATGCTCCAGCTGGAGCTGGCCGCTTTCCAGCTTGCTCATATCCAGAACGTTGTTCACCAGATCCAGCAGGGTGTTCAGAGCGGTGCCGGCCCGCTGTCGGCATCTGGCCTGAAGCTCCATATCATCGGGAGCCTGAGCGGCCATGGCCAGGTAGCCCTGAATGCCGTTGACGGGGGTGCGGATGTCGTGGCTGATGCGGCGGAGGAACTCGCTCTTGGCCATGTTGGCCAGACGGGCGGACTGGGCCTCCTCCATGATCTGGGCCTGATACTCAGCCTCCTTTGTCTTTTCGCGGTTGATGTCCTGGAGCACCACCAGAACGTGGAGGGGGGTACCCTCCTCATCGAAGTCCACCGCCGTCACGGTGACGCGGCACCAGTTGACGGCATCGCCGCGGTAGGCCTGATAGTCGATGTAGAAGCTGCGGTGCACATCGGAGAGGTTGTCCCGGCGGAGTGTTTCACGGATGGCGGCACTGCTCATCTGGCGGTCGAGCTCATCGCGGTACTGCTCCAGCACCAGCAGATGGGTGAAGCGGTCCTTCAGCTTGGAGTAGCTGAGATCCTCCGGCAGGAAGCCGTCCAGCCATGGGGCCAGGAACACGGTGTCGAAGCGGTTCAGCTCCAGATCCACATAGAAAATGGTGAAGTAGATGTTCTCCAGAGAATGGAGCATGTTCACCGTCTTTTGCAGCTGGCTGTTGCTGCGGCGCAGCTCCCGCTGGCTGTCGGACAGCTCCAGGGTCTTGAGGCCGAACAGCAGTACCCAGAAGCCGCCGTACAGAGCGATGAACACTGCGGCGGCGGTGAGGGTGGAGGAAAAGACGGACAAGGCGGGGAAATAGATGTACAGGCCGTAATCCTCGCAGGCGGAGCGGGCGCCGTAATACAGATGTCCGCCGCAGCGGAACGGTTGCAGGGCGCCGCCGTACTCCAGACGGTTCAGGCAGTCCAGCACGGCGCTGTCATCGTCGATGCCGGCGTTGCCGGAGGCCAGCACCGCGCCGTCACGGGTGATGAGGTAGGCGCCCTTGCGGTCCAGATGCAGGCCGGTGAGCAGGGTGGCCATGTCGACCTCCGTGTCGGCGAGAAGGCCGTTGGGCTGCTGGTAGAAGCCGATGACCACGCCGGGGGCGTCCCGCCGCGCCACGGCGCAGACATCATAGGAGACGCCGTCCTTCTCCATACGCTGGGTGTAGATCTTGGCGGAGCCAATGAGACTCTCCAGCCGGGCGGAGGATGCGCCGTCCGGCCAGGGCATGCCCGCGTACTGACGGGTGTAGCCGGAGGCCTCCAGCTGCAGGTCCGCGTTGAGGAGGGCGATGCCGCTGAGCCGTATCTCGTCCACGAAGTCCTCCAGATAAGCGTTGGAGGCCAGGGTGGGGTCCAGCTCCAGATGGCGGCTGAGCTCCTGTACGCTGTCGGCCAGACGGAACAGGCTCTTGGTGCCGTCCGCCGATTCCAGCTTGTGGAAGCTGATGCACTGCCGGCGCAGGGTGTCCAGCGTGTTGTCCGTCAGGGCCTGAGTGCGGCTGAGGCCGTTCCGGCCGGACAGGTCCAGGGTCAGGAGGAACAGCAGGATGCCGGCGAAGATGATAGAGCCGATCCGCCACCGGAGGCGGGTTCGTTTGGTGTTGTTCACGGCGTCGTCCTCCCCAATGCGGTGTCGGCGTTCAGTCCGAAGGACGCAACGATGCGTTCCGTGGTGCCGTCGGCTTCCATGTCCGCCAGCGTCTGGGCCAGCAGGTCCCGCAGGGCGGTGTCGCCGCCGGCGGCAAAGGCCACGCCCAGCTGAGCGTGCAGCAGCGGCTCATCCAGAAAGCGGTAGGATACGCCGGCCTTTTCCAGCGCGCCGGCCAGTGCTTCAGCGTGGCTGGCGCAGGCATCCACATAGTATTTGCGCAGGGCGGTGGCCACCTGATCCATATCCACCAGACAGTACAGGGCGCGGAGCTGGGGAATGCGGGCATCGGCGGGGTCGGAGAGGATGCTCTCGGCCTTGGAGCTGATCTGCACCGCCACGCGGCGGTCCACCAGATCGGCCAGGGTGCAGATATCGCTGTCGGCGCGGACGGCCACCACCTGATCGCTGTACAGGTAGGGGCCGGCCCAGAGGTAGGCGTTCTCCCGTCCGTTCATGGAGAAGCAGCCCCACAGGCAATCCACCTGGCCGATTTCCAGAAGGAGATCCTTCTCGTCCCAGCTGATCTGCCGGAACACCGGCTCGTAGCCCATGCGGCGGCAGGCCTCCGTGGCCAGAGCCACATCCACGCCGGCGGCCTGACCGTTTTCGTCCAGATAGTTATAGGGGCGGTAATCGTCGCTGCCGATCACCAGCTCGGGGAGATCCCCGGACGGCTCCTCCTGAGCGCCGCAGGCGGCGGGCAGCAGGGCCAGCATCAGCACGGTCAGCGCGATGAGATATTTCCTGATGTTCACTGCTCCGGCGCCTCCTTGCTGTCGGGATCTGTGTCGGCATCGCCGCTGCGGCGGGACAGCAGGCGGGCAATGGCCAGCTCCAGTGCCTGTACGCTGACGGGCTTGGCGATGTGGCCGTCCATGCCGGCCTCCAGCGCGGCCTGACGGTCCTCCGCAAAGGCGTTGGCCGTCACGGCCAGAATGGGGATATGGGACAGCTGTGGGTCCGGCAGGGCGCGGATGCGCCGCGTGGCCTCATAGCCGTCCATCCTGGGCATCTGCACGTCCATGAGGATCAGGTCGTAGTGACCCGGGGCGGACCAGCGGACCTTTTCCACGGCTGCGTCGCCGTCGTCCGCCTCCTCCACCAGGAAACCGGCGTCGCTGAGGATCTCGCGGGAGATCTCACGGTTCAGGGCGTTGTCCTCCACCAGCAGGACGCGGCGGCCCGCAGCGTGGAGCCGCTCCCCGCTCTCCGGCAGCTCCGGCGCCGCATCGGCGGCAGTGCCGGTGCGGAGGGTGTAGGTGCAGACGAACTCGGAGCCTTTGCCCGGCTCGCTGCGGCAGGTGATGGCACCGCCCAGCTCCTCCACCAGACGCTTGGTGATGGCGAGACCCAGACCCGACCCCTCAATGCCGGAGACGACACTGTTGTTCTCCCGCTCGAAGGCGTCGAAGACGCGGCGGCGGAACTCCTCGCTCATGCCGATGCCGTTGTCCTTTACGGTAAAGCGGTAGTCCGCGGTGCCGCTGCCGCTGCCGGTCTGGCTGACAGTGTAGGTGATGTGGCCGCCGGCGGGAGTGTACTTGATGGCGTTGCCGATGAGGTTCAGCTCGATCTGGTTCATCTTCAGGGCGTCAAAGTACGCCACGGGGTCCTGTACGTCGCAGGCGACGTCCAGCGTCAGCTGCTTTTTTTGCAGGTCCGCCTGAAACACGTACTTCACATTTTCCAGCATGGCGGGGATGTCGTGGGCCCTGATGTCCAGCGTCACCTTGCCGCTTTCGATGTAGGCCAGATCCAGCACGCTGTTGATAAGGCGCAGCAGATACTGGCCGGAGAGGTTGATCTTCTGCAGGCAGTCCGCCACGCGGGCGGGGTCATTGACGTATTTTTCCGCCAGAGAGGAAAAGCCCATGATGGCGTTCATGGGGGTGCGGATGTCGTGGGACATGTTAAAGAGGAAGGTGCTCTTGGCGCGGTTGGCGCTTTCGGCGGCCTCCTTGGCCTGCCGGAGCTCCGCAGTGCGGCGCATATCATCATCGATGCAGCGGGTCATGGAGATGGAGTACACGTCGCCGGTGACGTTTTCCGTCAGGATATTCCGTGTCTCCATCCAATGAACCTGTCCGTCATCGCCGGTCTGGCGCACCTGCACATGGAGCAGGCGCTGGCCCCGCCGGTAGGCGTCCAGCTGGGCATCGCGGTTCATGACGGCATACAGCCTGTCGAAGTCCTCCGAATAGGGCATGGTGGGCTTCAGGGAGTCCATCATCTCCTCCATGGTGAAGCTCCGGAACAGGCCCTCGTTGACGACGCTGTGGTTATAGACGGTGAAAGCCTCGTTTTTCGTCAGGTTCTCCTCCAGAATGAAGGGGTACACGGTGCTGGCGGCGGAGACGATCAGGTCCATGCTGGTACGGGTGCGGATGCGCTCGTGAGTCAGCTCCGTGATGTTGCGGACGCCGGACAGCAGGCGGGGCTTCCCGGGATCGCTGCGGTCCAGAATGAACTTGCTTTGCAGATGCTGGAGCTCGCCGCCGGTGATGGCATCATATTCGATATAAAGCTCCCGCTGGCGCTCCAGCAGGGGCAGCAGCGTGTCCAGCCGGGCGGTGCGGAGGAACCGGTCACGGTCCTGAGGGCAGACGAACTGCCGGGCGAACTTCTGCATGCCGTGGGTATAGTCGGCGTCGCCGCCGGTCCAGTCCTCCAGACCGCAGCTCTCCCGCAGGCGGAACAGTTCCTCCTGCTGGGTGTTCAGATCCACGCTGATCAGGCAGAGGTAGTCGTCGGCCACGCTTTGCAGCAGGGAGGTCATGCGGTCGCGGGAGCGCTGGGCCTGAGCGGCGGATACCTGCTGGCGGGTGAAATAGAGCAGCTGGGCTCCGATCAGCATCAGGATCACGACCAGCACCAGCATAGTGAGGTGCTGGTCCCTGTTGATCTCCGCCAGCATCTGGGCCGCCACCTGGGAGGGGAACAGCTGCAGGAGGGACCAGCCGGTGCCGGACACGGGCTGGATGCCGCCCTCGGACGCGCCGCTGCTGCCCACGAAAGAAAAGGTCATGGCCGTCTGATCGGCGGCAGCCTCCAGCACGTCACGGGCCTGAGATACCTGAAAATGGGAGAGGGCGGCGTCCAGATCCTCCACGTAGGCAGAGCCCGCGGTGCGGTACTGGCCCAGAGAGCGGCCATCGGCATCCACCAGCATGGTGAAGGCGGGGAAGTCGTAGAGCTCCGTCTCCAGTATGGCGGAGACAGCCTCCTCATCCAGAAGGCCGAGCAGCACGCCGATGACCTCATCGCCCAGCTGCACCGGCGCGTAAAAGCCGATGAGCCTGGCGCTGTTGAAGCGGGACGCGGAGATGGAGATGATGCCGCTGCCGCCGCGGATACCGTCCATATAATAGATGCGGTCCGCCACCAGCGCCGTTTCTCCGTCGCTGGTATAGCTGACGCCGCCGGCGTCGATGAAGCGGATGCGGTCAAAGCCGGAGGCCTGTTCCAGCTGGGCCAGATGGGTCATGTCCGCGCCGTCCTCCCCCAGCGCCTCACCGTACAGGCAGGCGGCGGAGGTGATGGCGGACAGCTTGTCCTGAAACACATCGCCCGCGTGCTGGGCCGTCCGGCCGCTGAGCACGCCGATGTAGACATCCAGCCTCTCCATCTGGCGTGTGTAGTTCCGGTGTGCCGCAGCGATCAGCAGCACCACCATGGCGGCGAGCAGCAGGACGATATTAGTCGCCATGTGCTTGACAAGGCGGAGGTGATTTTTCTTCATGGAACGATCCTCTTTATACCGGTGCGTCATGCCTCCAGCTGCGACAGGGTCTCTGTGACCAGCGCGTACTCCCGCGCCACGGCATCGTGCAGCGCACGGACGTTGTCCGGCATCACCGCGCTGCCCCGCAGGGCTTCGGTCATGGCGGTGCAGGCTTCGGCCAGACGGACAAGGCTCAGGTTCAGGGCGATGCCCTTCAGGGTATGGACGGCGCGGAAAGCCTCCTCGGCGCTGCCGCTGTCCACGGCCGCCGTCAGGCGGGCCATGTTGTCATCGCGGGGCAGCATCCGCAGGAACCGGCCGATAAAGGCATCGTTCTGCAGGCGGGCGGAGGCGTCCTCGTAGCTTCCGCCTACGGCGGCGTAGAATTCAGTCAGTGTCATGGATATTCTCTCCTTATTCCGTACAATATGGTTTATTCCTCATACACGACGGCGCAGTTTTTGGTGCGCTTGGCGCGGTACAGAGCCAGATCGGCCTTGCCCACCAGCTCGGAGACGCGGCCGGAGCCGTATGCACCGCCGATGCTCAGGGACAGGTGCAGGTCCGGATACTCCGGTATCGTCAGGGCAGCCACGGCACGGCAGATGTCCTCCAGCTTCCGCGCCAGCACATGGGCGGGCAGGCCGTGGAACAGCAGGAAGAACTCGTCGCCGCCATAGCGCACCAGCTCGTCCCCGCTGCGCAGCATGGAGCGCATGGTCTGGGCCGCGTGGAACAGCGCGGCGTCGCCGGCGGGGTGGCCGAAGCGGTCGTTGATCTGCTTGAAGTTGTCCAGATCGATCATGGCCAGGGCGTACTCGCCGGTGAGGCTGCGCAGGCGCTCGTCGTAATAGCGGCGGTTGAAGACCTGGGTGGCGGAGTCGGTATACACCTGACGGTTGCGGACCAGCAGCTGATTCAGGATGTTCTCCTCGCCGCTGCCTATCATATCGTCGGGGCGGATGGGGTTGACGCACTCCAGCGCGTAGGGGATGCCGTCCACCTCCACGCATACGGCGAGGACATAGCAGACATCGCTGCCGATAGTCTCCACCTTGCTCTGGGTGGTGCGGGTGCGCACCGCGTCCTGGGAGATGCAGCGCTCACAGCGCTGACGCTTGCCCCAGATGGCATAGCAGTGCCCAGCGCGGTCTATGGAGTGGCCGTTGGCATCGGTGGACACCTGCATGCGGATGCCGGGGTCCACCAGACGCACGGTCTGGAACATGGTGCGGTAGCTCTGCATCACAGGGCCCAGCTGCTCCGCCGTGACGCGAAGCACGTCGTCCCGCCCCATGGTGACGGGCAGCAGGAGCTGGCGGTCCGCCAGATGGCCGGCGGCGCGGTCATAGCGCTCCAGCCGCTCACAGCTGTCATCAATGTCAATGATTCTGCCGAACAGGGCGGCGCAGCGGCCGTGCTCTGCGGCGGACCACAGCACCAGAATGGTCAGCTGGCATCGCCGGGGCTGTCCGTTCAGCACCAGATGGGCCGCCACCTCCAGATACGCCTCGTCTGCGGTGAGGTCCGCCAGGCGGCGGCGGACGGCATCCACCGTCTCCGCTCCCACCCGCGCCAGAAAATCCGGATCGTCCAGAGGCGCCACGATCATGGACGGCAGGCCCATCTGCTCCGCGGCGCCGCGGGACAGGCGCAGGGAGGAGGGGTGGGGCGTGTATTCAAACCAGATCTCCCTGCTGAGAGCGAAGAGGAAATCCTGCTTGGCGTAGGCGTCCTCCAGCTGCTGGGTCATGCGGGCGGCGGCCAGATCCTGCCCGCGGTACAGCTCCTCCACCGTGCGGCGGGGGGAGCGGCGGGCGGCGGCCTTGCGGTCCACGCCGCGTCTGGCGGCTTCGCCGACCTCGTCCAGACAGGACAGCAGCAGGGGGTTGAAGGAGCCGCAGTCCCCGTTATGGAGCATGGCCATGGCCTGCTCGTGGGTGCAGGGCGCCTTATAGCTGCGCTGGTGTACCAGCACATCGTAGGCATCGGCCAGGGAGACGATCTGGGCGGCCAGAGGGATCCTGTCGCCCTTCAGGCCGTCGGGGTAGCCCTCACCGTTCCAGCGCTCGTGGTGCCAGCGGCAGATCTCCATGGCGTATTTGGTCAGCTTCTCCCCCTGATAGACGGGGAGCTCCGCAATGAGCTGGGCACCGATGACGGTGTGGCGCTTGACGATCTCATACTCCTCCGGCGTCAGACGGTCCGGCTTCTCCAGCAGCTCACGGGGGATCATGAGCTTGCCGATGTCGTGGAGGCTGGCGGCCATGCAGACCGTTTCCACATCGGCGGGGTCCAGCGGGTGTACATCCTCCCGCGCCAGCAGCCGGCGCAGCAGCAGACCCGTCAGGCAGCTGACGCCGGCCATGTGGCGTCCGCCGCCGCAGCAGCGGTGCTCCACGGCGGAGCTGAGGATGGACACCATCTCCTCCGTGTTCTTCTCGTGGCGGTAAAAGTAAGTGGACACGATGTCCATGAGCTGCTGCTTCTTGGTGTGCAGCAGGATGGTATTGATGATGCGGCGGCGGATGATGCCTGTGGCAAAGGGGCGGTTGATGTAGTCCGACGCGCCCAGCTCAAAGGCGCGGTCGATATACGCGCTGCCCATCTCCGCCGAGATCATGATGGTGGGGACCGACTCGGTCCAGCCGCGGCGCTGCATCTCCTCCAGCACCTGAAAGCCGTCCATCTCCGGCATGACGATGTCCAGCAGCAGGGCCGCGATCTCACCCTTGTACATTTCCAGTGCGGAGATGGTCTCATGGCCGTCCACAGCCTCGATGATCTGGAAATCGTGATCCAGCATATTGGCCAGCATGGCGCGGTTCATCTCAGAATCATCTGCGATCAGCAGTTTCCTGCGATCCATACGAAAACGCCCTCCCTTTCGCCGGATGCCGTACCCTCCATGGCGCATCCGGCGCCATTTTTACGGCCGCACCCGCGGTGCGGCTCCCGAAGCATATAAAAAGCCACCTTTCATTATACCGCACGACAAAACGAATGACTACCGCTTATTCATAAAATATTGAGCGAATATTCGCCCGCGTGCAGGCTTCTGCTTGAAATAACTGGAAGAAACAGGAAAGAAGCCGCCGCACCGGCGGAGAAAGACGCTGCGGCGCCGGCAACGGGGAGAACGGTCAGATTCGGGAGAGTTTGGTTGAAAGTTTGGTTATTCATAAAGTAAAGTTTGCTGGGCAAACGGAAGAAAATGGATTATAATAAACCGGTATAATGGAGCAGATAAGGTGAGGGAAATGGAACAAAAAGGAAATGTCACATATCCGCGGCCCCAAATGGAGCTGGTGTGCGTTCTGGACGAGGCGGAGCAGGCGGGGCATCTGCCGGAGACCATCGTGGAGGAATTCACGGAGCACCCGTTTTCCATGCCCGCGCTGTGGGCCTGCCGGGACCACTTTTACCGGCTGGACGCGGCGGCGCGCAGGAGCCATCCGGCGCTGCCGTCCGTCTTCGCCCTGCTGGCGGCCATGGAGGGAGATCTGGATCTGGCCAGGGAGTACGTGAGCCTGCTGGGGACGACGCCCAGGCACTGGCGGATGCAGGATCTTCGGGAGAAGGATTATTACCGCATCTGCACGGAGCTGGTCATGCCGTACATCAGCGACGGCATGTTCCTGCGCATCGTGTTTTTCCTGGTGAAAACGGGCATGGTGCCGGTGAGGTCGCTGACGCTGTCCGCCTGCCGTCCCAGCATCATCAACGGGTTTCGGGATTTTACGCGGTTCGGCCCGTATCTGGAGCGGCATAAGGACGCCATTACCCAGATGATCCACCAGCTGTACGGCAGCGTGGGGAAGAACGTCTATGAGATCATGCTGGCGGAGTGGTACTACCAGAACAACGACTGCTTCAACGCGCTGATCCTGGCGACGGGGACCATCCCGCTTATCGAGAGGGAGAGCGATATGCGCTGCCTGTTCGTGGCGCTGGCGCTGCAGATGCGCATCCTGCTGATGAACGGGCAGGCGCGGACGGCCAAGCCTCTGGGGGAGAAGATCAGAGACCGCATCCAGGAGACGGGGCGGGAGGAGCTGACGGCCAGCCTGAACGCGCTGGAATGTCTGGCGGCCTGCTACGACGGGCAGCAGGAGGCGGTGGCCCAGTGGCTGGAAAACACTGCCCCCGATGAGAATCGGGACATCTATATGATGGACATGTTTGCCTGGCTCACCAAGGTGCGCTGCTATTTGCAGGTGGGGAAAAACATGGCCGCCTACGTGCTGGTCAGGCAGCTTATCACCCTGCTGGAGCCGGGGAAGCGGCACATGGATCTGTGCGAGTGTCACATGCTGCTGGCCGCCGTGTACTACAAATCGGGGGACAAGGACCGTATGTGCCGGGAGCTGGAGACGGCGCTGGCGCTGGCGAAAAAATACCGGTACATACGGCTGCTGGCGGACGAGGGCGCCTGCATGATGCAGATGCTGTTCATCTACCAGCGGGAGCGGGGCGCGGACGACTTTACCGACCGGATCATGGAGCTGGCGGGCGGCGTGAGCCGGTACTTTCCCAATTATCTGAAGTCTCCGGCGGAGTACTACGAGACGCTGACCGAGACGGAAAAAAAGGTGCTGCGCCTGATGGCGCTGGGCATGAGCAATGACGAGATCGCGGAGCGGATGGGCCGGAAGGCGGGTACCGTCAAGTTCCACAGCAACAGTATTTTCAGAAAGCTTCGGGTGTCAAACCGGCAGCAGGCGGTGAACCGCGGAAGAGGCATCGGCCTGCTGTGACATACGGCAGCCGTGAAAAAACAGAACGGAGGTTATGCACATGATCAAAAAAGGAGTATCCCTGCTGATGGCTCTGGCTCTGTGCCTGACGCTGCTGCCTGCATCGGCGCTGGCGGCGGAGGCGCAGGGGCAGGCCGGTCAGGAGCAGACGGTCCTGACGCAGGGAAACGACGGGCAGACGCAGGCACCCGGTCAGGATGGTGCGGGCGAGGACGATAAAACGTCCGACGAAGCACCTGACAAAGCACCTGACAAAGCGCCTGACGAGGAGCCTGACGAGGCGGTTTCGGCTGTGCAGGCGCTGATCGACGCGCTGCCGGCGGCGGAGGACATCTCGGACGCCAACGCGGACGAGGTCTCCGGCCAGCTGGACGCCATCGACGAGGCGAAGCAGGCCCTGACGGAGGAGCAGGCGGCCCGGCTGGACCTGACCGGATACGACGCGGCGGCTGCCGCGGTGCTGGCGCTGGCGGGAGAGCCTGACGCCAATGAGCCCGCGCTGCTGGCCGCCATCGCCGGTACGCAGCCCGGCGGCAGCGGCACGGCGGAGGACCCCTATCAGATCACCGGCGCGGCGGAGCTCATCTGGCTGCGGGACGCGGTGAACGCCGGTGCGGCGAACACCTGCGCGAAGCTGCAGCAGGATGTGGAGTACGTGGATGAGGTCTGGACGCCCGTCGGCACCAGCGAGCATCCGTATACCGGCACCTTCAACGGCAACGGCCACACGATCCGTGTGTGGCTGGATGGCTGGGGACAGGCCCTGTTCGGCTATGTCGGCGCGGACGCGAAGCTGACGGATATCGCCGTGCAGAAGCACCAGAGCAAGAATTATTCCATCAGCGCCAGCGCGCCTCTGGCGCGCAGCAACGCCGGTACCATCACCCGCTGCCGGTACAGCGGCGGTATAACGGCCAAGGACAGCCTGGGCGGTCTGGTCTATACCAACAGCGGCACCATCGAAGCCTGCTGCGTGTACGCGGGCAGGCTGAACCGCGGCAGCCGCATCGAGATGTACTACAGCGGCTGGGCAGGCGGCATCGCCTATGAGAACACGGGCACCATCGCCAACAGCTATTTCTACGGAGACATGGTGCAGGCCCAGTCCGGCGATACGGTGCGTGACATCATCGGCTGGGGCGCCATCGCCTATAAGAACAGCGGCACGGTCTCCAACTGCTACTACGGAGCGGACAGAGACGACGGCTACGGCGGCAAGACGGAGGACCAGTTCCGCGGCGGCGAGGTCACGTACCTCCTGAACGGCGGCACGGCCCGGGATGACTGGCGGCAGAACTGCTACGCCGGTGACAACAGCGACGCGACCCCCGTGCTGGACCGGAGCCATGCCCAGGTCCGGAAGTCCGGCGGCAGCTATGTCAGCCTGTATCCCCACGTCCACTGCATCTGCGGCGGTGTCGCCACGTCCGGCGGCCATCCGCAGCACAGCGACGTGACCTACACCGCGTGGACGAACGACGAGGCGGCCAGCCAGTACGGCGACAGCAGCCATACCGCGGCCAACTCCCTGCCCAAGGATCCGGGCTATTACTATCTGACGACCAGCGTGACGCTGGCCGACAGCGACACATGGCGTCCCGCGGACGGCACGGTGCTCTGCCTGAACGGCCGGACCGTCAGAGAGTTTGCTATCAATAAGCCCGACTTTGACGCCATTACCGTTGACAGCGGCGTGACCTTCTCTCTGACGGAGTGCGCCTCTATCCAGGGGTACATCCATTGCGCCAGCAGCAGAGGGACCCACACCGTGAACAACAGCGGTACGTTCAACCTCTATAACGGACGGCTGCGGGGCACCACCAGCACGGCCGACGGCGCAGCGGTCTACAACACCGGCACATTCAATATGTACGGCGGCACCATCAGAGACAACGGCACCACCGCCCGGGGCGGCGGCGTGTATAACGCCGGTGTGTGCAGCCTCTATGGCGGCACCATCACCAACAACGGCAGCGGAGGCGGCGTGTATAACAACGGCACGCTGACCGTGGGCGGCACCGCGACGGTCACGGGCGGCAGCCCCAACGTCTATCTGGCGGCCGGAACGACCATCACGCTGAACAGCGAGCTGGACGAAAGCGCCCGCATCGGCATCACGGCGGAAAAGCAGAGCAGCCTTACCGATACGGCGGCGTCCATCATTGTGGTCAAGGGCGGCGCGGCAGCCCTGAACTGCTTCTTCCCCGACGATGACGGCACCTATGACCTGTCCTATAACGACAAGGATGATGTTATCCTTCACCTGATCCGGGATCATACGCACTGCGCCTGTGCCCATAAGGCGAAGTACGCCAAGGACATCGGTAATCACACCGAGCATGTGGACCACGAGTTCGTGGCGTGGACGGATGAGCTGGTGAAGGAGCAGTACGGCAGTGATACGACGCGCACGGCAGCCACCGCCTTGCCCAAGGTGGCGGGCTGCTACTACCTGACCGGCGATGTGACGCCGGCCAAGGCCTGGTGGGCGGCAGACGGCACCATCCTCTGCATGAATGGGCATAAGATCGTCAGCGCCGGCGCCATCGGCAGCACGGTGCGCGTCGACTCAGATGTCCATGTGGTCCTGACCGACTGCAGGGCCAGCGGCTCCATTTCCGCAACCAGAGCCACCGGCGCCACCGGTCTGGGCTTCAAAAGCGGGGCTCAAAACGGCATCGCCGACATTTTCGGCGTTTCCTTCTCCGGCACCAGCAGCGGCGTCGCATGCAACACAGGCAATACCGTCAACCTGTATAACAGCACCATTTCCGGAACCACGAGCGCCATCTACAACACCGGTACGGTGAACATCGCCGGTACGGTCAAGGCCACCAGCGATACCGTCGGCAGTGGATATTACTGTGTGAACAATCTGGGTACGCTGACTGTTGACGGCACGCTGACGGCGGATGGCGGCAACATAGGCGTGGCCAACAGGAAGGAAAGCAGCAGCTCGCGGAGCGGCACCATCACTGTCGACGGTACGCTCACCAGCACCGGCGACAACACCGGCCTGAGCAACCTCGGTACGCTGACGGTCAACGGCGCGCTGACGGCCACCGGCAAAGGCACCGCTACCCTGGCCAGCGGCCTGTTTAATAACGGCGGCACGCTGACGGTCGCCGGCACGCTGACCGCCGCCGGAAATACCAGCGGCAGGAGCACCTACGGCCTATACAACACCGGCGAGGGCACGGTCACTGCCAACGGCACGTTCACCGCCTCCGGCGGCGAGTACGCCGTATATAACTTCGGCCCGCTGAACCTGGCCGGTACGGTCAATGCCAACAAGAATGTGTATCTCGGCACGGGCAGGACCATCACCGTGGTGGGCGAGCTGGACGATGCCAGCAGCATCACCGTCCAGACGAAAGCCACACCCGCCGCCGGCAGCCCTGTGGTCATCGCCACCACGGAAAATGCCGACTGGATCAAGGCGGGCAGCTTTGTCAGCTGGACCCCCGGCAAGTACGCCGTCAGCCGCATCGACGAGGGCAAGACCGTGGTGCTGCGGGGCCATGAGCACGACTGGAGCTATACGCTGGGCAGCGACGGCACGGCCATCAGCGCCGAATGCGGGAATGCGGACGGGCTCTGCGGCAATCCCAACGGCGGCAGCGTCACCATCGCGCCGCCCAGCGGCGGACTGATCTATGACGGCAGCGCCAAGGCGGCCAGGCTGACCACGACCGGGTGGACGGCGGCGGACGTGGGCGAGATCACCTATCAGAAGGACGGCAGCGCCCTGTCCGCAGCGCCCGTTGATGCGGGCACCTACACCGCCGGCATCACCGTGGGCGGCCAGACCGCCAGCGTGACCTATACCATCCGGCAGGCTGTCCCGCAGGCAGGGGACTTCGCCTTCTCCCCTCCCGATACGCTGACCTATGACGGCAGCACCAAAACGGCGGCAGTGGCGGCCAGGGCCGGTATTGCGGGCATGGGCGGCGTCACGGTGAAGTACTATCGGAACGGCGTCGAGGTGGAGCAGCCCGCCGATGTGGGCACGTACAACGTCAGGATCGACGTGGCGGAGGGCAAGAACTACGATGCCGCCGCAGACCTGACGGACGACAGCTGGACGTTCACCATCGCGGCCAATGAGACCGCGCCGGCGGTGACGCTGAGCGGCGACACCACCTATACCGGCGGGCAGATCACGCCTGCGCCCACCGTAAAGATCGGCAGCACCAAGCTGACCGAGGGGCGGGATTACACCGTCGCCTATGGCGAGAACCGAGATGTCAGCACGGGCGGCACCGTGACCATCACGGCCATGGGCAACTATGCGTTCAGCGCGGTGGCGGAGAGCTTCGCCATCACGCCCAGGGCCGTCACTGTCAGCGGCATCACGGCGGCGGATAAGACCTACAACGGCAGCGCTGACGCCGTGCTGGATGTCAGCGGGGCGGTCATCAGCGGCAAGGCGGAAGGCGATGAACTCACCGTTTCCGCCGATGGTACCTTCGACAGCAAGGACGTGGGCACGGACAGGACCGTCCGTATCTCCGGCCTGACGCTGGGCGGCACGTCCGCGGACAACTATCGGCTGGCGGCCAGCGGCCAGCAGGCTTCGGCGATGGCCGCCATTACCCCCGCTGTCATCACGGTGACGCCGGATGCCGGTCAGGGCAAGACCTACGACGAGAAAGACCCCGCGCTGACCTACATCTCCGCCGGTGCGGTGAACGGCGAGACCCCCGCCTTCAGCGGCGGACTGGTACGTGACGCAGGCGCGAACGCGGGCAGCTACGCCATCACCGGGGGCACTCTGGCGCTGGCGGACGGCAGCGGCTTCAAGGCGGACAACTATACGCTGAAGCTCGCGGATGAGGTGGTGTATTTCACCATCCGCAGGGCGGCCTATGGCGACAGAACGGTGAACGGTTCCGCCATGTATGACAACAACGGCACCGTGGACCTGAGCAGTCTGATCGAGGAGGGCGGTACGGCGGTGCTGGGCAGCGTGACAGATGATGCCGGTGTGCTGAACGGTACATGCTCGGTCAGCGAAGGTATCCTGCGCTTCGGCTTTGCGGACGATGCGTCCAAGGTGGGCAGGACCGCCAAGGTGAAGGTCAACGTCACCGGAGCCGACAACTATGAGGACTACACCATCACCATTACCCTGAAGGTGGAGGCCAAGCTGACGCCCAGTCCGGAGGGCGCGCTGACGCTGAGTCCCGCCGAGATCACCTACGGCGAGAAGCTGGGCGCCATCGCCATCAGCGGCACGATGCAGGCGGACGGCAGGACCGTTGCGGGCACGTTCACCTGGCAGGAGCCCGACACGGTGCTGGATGCGGGTACACATGCAGGCGCTGCGTGGAAGTTCATGCCGGATGACACCAAAACCTATGTGGAGGCCACGGGCACTGTGACCGTTCAGGTCAACAGGGCCGCGCAGAGCGCCGCCGTCAGCATGGCGGGCTTCACCTACAACGATGCGCCCAGCGCGCCCAGCCTGACATATCAGGTGGGCGATGGCAGAGCGGTCTACTACTACGGCACCGAAAATACCGCCAGCGGCGGCACGAAGTGGGAGAACATGCAGCCCACCACGCTGGATGCCGGTACCTACTACATGTACGCGGTCATTGGCGAGACGGATAACTACAGGGAATTCACCACGGCGGCTGTGCAGTTTGTGGTGGAGAAGGCGACACCGACCTATAAAAAGCCCACTGGCGTGACGGCGAAATACGGTCAAACGCTTGGTGATATTGCGCTGGCAACCCCCGAAGGCACTACACCCGGCACATGGAGCTGGCAAACGCCGCAAACGGTGCTTGACAAAATCGGCAGCCATACGTATGATGCCAATTTTAAGCCGGATGACCCAAACTATAAGGGGGTAGTCGGTGCCGCCATCGATGTGACCGTGGGCCCGGCAGACGGCCGGAACCTGAGGACGGTGGAGCTGGTGCAGAAGTACACGGACACCGAGAAACACACCTACGCGCCGGACTGGTCCTCGCTTCCCGAGGGACAGCGGTGGACGTTCAGCAGCGAGGCCAGCGAGGTGCTGCCCAAGCGGGACTTTGCGGCGGACGGCAGTCTCCTGACCTACGCGATCCCCGAGGGGAAGGCGCTGGGCGACCAGATCACCATCACCCTCAAGGCATCCTGTGCCAACTATGAGGACTTCACCATTACGCTGCACATCCTCCTGCGGGAGAAGGACGATCAGGCGGCGCTGCGTGTCACCGGCGGCACCACAGTGGTCTACGGTGAGACGCTGCAGCTGGGCAGCAGCGGCGGCTCCGGCACAGGCAAAGCGGCCTACGCCGTGACCAACGGCACCGGCGAAGCCATCATCGACCCCGATACGGGCCTTCTCACGCCGGTGAAGGTGGGCATCGTTACCGTGACGGTCACCAAGGCGGAGGACAAGGACTACAAGGAGGCTGTCAGTGACGCGGTGATCGTTACCATCACCAAGGCCAGACCCACCGGCGAGCCCAACTACACCAGGATCATCACCTGCGGCAAGACGCTGGATGACGCGGCGCTGACGCTGGACGGCAGCACCATCTCCCCTGCGGACGGTGTGCTGGAATGGGTGGACGATGCGGGGAACGTGCTGCCGGGCAGCACCCGCGTGAAGGCCAACACGGCCTACAAGTGGCGCTTCACCCCTGCGGACGGCAACTACACCACCCTCAGCGGTGAGATCGAGCTGTATTACAAGCCCAACGGCGGCAACCAGTACGGCACCGATCACACCATCAGGGCGTCCGCCGGTGCCAACGGGACCATCTCCCCCGCCGGCTGGACCTCCGTCGGCGAGGGTGGGGAGCAGACCTTTACCATCACGCCGGATGCGGGCTACGCCGTGGCCAAGGTGCTGGTGGACGGCAGGAGCGTGGGCGCGGTGACATCCTACACCTTCCGGAATGTCACGCAGGACCACACCATCGAGGCTGTCTTTATGAAGGCCAACGGCAATCCCCAGACCGGCGTGACCGTGACGCGGAGCACCACCGGCTGCGGGAGATAACGCCATGAGAAAGTTTACGCGCACCCTCTCCTGCGCTCTCATCGCCGCGCTGCTGCTGACCGTGGCGGCCACGGCCGCCGCCTGCGGCAAAAAGGCGGAGTATCCCACCGTTTCGGAGGTGACGGAGCCCCAGACAGTCGGCGAGGTCATCCCCGCTGTGGACCGGCAGGAGCAGTTGGCTGCCGCCAAAAGGGCAAATCCCGACACCGCGGCGTGGCTGTATATGCCCGGCGCGGAGGTGGACGATGCCGTGATGCAGGCGGCGGACAACGGGTACTACCTGCAAAAGGACGAAAACGGGAATTTCAGCGAGTGGGGCTGCTACTACGCCCATTGCGACGACCATCTAAGCAGCCGGAGCGCGCTGGATAAGAACACCGTGATTTTTGGCCATTCCGCCACCAACTGCGACCCGGACGGCCCGAAATTCACCAAGCTCCACCGGTACATGGATACGGACTTCGTGCAGGAGAACCCCTACATCTACCTCTCCGTGGAGGGTGACGACATGGTGTTCCAGATCACGGCCTGCTTCATCACGGACATCAGCTTCGACTATATTTCTCCGAACCTCGCGGGTGAGGAGCTCACCGGCTTCCTCCGGCAGGTGGAGGAGAAGAACTGGCTGGCGTTTGACGGTGTGACCTTCAGTGAGGAGGATACCATCCTGACGCTGTCCACCTGCTGCCGGAAGTACGACATGGAGAATACCGGCGACCAGCGGCTGGTGGTCATGGCGAAGCTGCTGCCGGAGGGCGCAGCGGCGCAGGACTTCACTGTGCGCCTGGCCTCCGAGCCGGCGATGCCCTGAGAAAGGCGCAGCAGGAAACAGGAAAGGCAGGCACCCTTTGGGTGCCTGCCTTAGTCTTTCGAAAAACCTGCCCGGGCACAAGTATCGGAGGGAGGGATCGTGTGAAAGGGAACCGTTAGGGTTCCCTTTCGCGTTCAATTACCCGCCGCAGCTCACAGCGAGACGGACATTTACTTTTCCTTGTGCAGCATCCGCCACAGAGTAGAGCGGCTCACGCTGCCCAGAGCGGCAACCGGGCGGCGGGGCTTCCCCCCAAAAGCCATGGTCTGTGCTTTTATCGTTATGAAATGTGAGGGGTTCGCGCAGATCACAAATCTGATGGATAGTCTCCAACCAGCTCATACTTCAGCCCCGTGCGTTCATCTGTGATAAATCTCTCCATTCGTATAACCTCCTGTTCCTTTCTGCAACCATTGTAGCAGGAGAATTAGCGGAAACCGAATGTGCGGATAGAAAAAAAGCGCCGCCTTGGAATCACTCCCAAGACGGCGCTTTTCTGTTGTGGATCAGAGCGAACACTTCACGGCGAAACCGCCGCTGAAGAAATAGGTGTTCGTCCAATACCTGTTTGGTGGACCTGAAGGGATTTATCCCTCCGGGGCATAAACCTCGAATCCCTAGGCCCACAGCAAAAATAAAGCCACCCTTGCGGGTGGTTTATTTTTGGTGGAGCAGGGGTGCTCAAGGATGAACACCCCTCCGAAGCTCCGGTTTCGCCTTCAAATGCCGTTTCTATATCATCCAGCGGGACATCGTCAATGCTCAACGGCTTCTTGCTGGCGTTGATGATGAGGGTAAAGTGATCGTCATACAGGTAGATGGACTGAACAAAGATGTTGATGATGGCTCGGCGCTTGTTCACATCGTCGGCGGGCATCTCGCATACATAGTCCAGAAAGGCCAAAATCTGTGCCTCCGTCAGCGTGATCTTCTTATTTTCCTCAATAGCGAGCTGCGCCTCCAGCTCCGCCTTTTCCGCCATGCGCTTGTTGAGCCGTTCCGTCAGCATTTCCACGGCCTGCCCCTGCTCAATGGCCTTCCAGAGATTCTCAATGGCCGTGTCCGCCTCTCGGATCGCCTTTTTCAGCGCCTTGGCGGTAAGGTTATCTGGGCTTTTGGCGCACTCCTCAGCCACCTTCTTGGCAATGAAGCGGATTTTCTCCTCGGTCAGCATTTTCAAACACTCATTGACCACATGGTCCTCGATATAAGACTTGCTGACGATCTTCTTGCCGCACTTTTTCCTGCGGGCGTTTTTGCACATATAGTAGTGATATTGCCTGCCGGTCTTGCTGGTGCCGCCGTAGCCTACCATCATTTCCTTGCAGTGTCCGCAGAATAGCTTTGTGGTCAGCAGGTATTCGCCCTCGCCGTGAGTTCGGGCCGGCGCATTTTTGTTTTTGTTCATCATCGATTGCACCCGGTAAAATAGGTCATCATCCAGAATGCGAGGCATCCCGCCGGGTGTTTCCTTTCCTTTGTAAAGATAGACGCCGATATAACGCTTGTTGCTGAGCAGGTGACTGAGACTGTTGGGACTAAATTCCTTGCCGAGGGAGGTCTTGACCCTGCGCCGTTTCAGATCCCGGATGATCTCCGCTTTCGTCTCGCCGCTGGCGTAGCGCTCATAAATCTCACGGACAATGGCGGCTTCCTCCTCATCCACATAGAACCGCCGCTCGGCATCGACCTTGAATCCTAGGCCGGGGTTGCTGCCGTTAGACAGGCACTTTTCGGCATTGATGGCCATACCCCGATGGATCTTCTGAGAAAGCTCCACAGAATAATATTCCGCCATACTTTCCAGAACGCCCTCCACCAAGATGCCGGAAGCGTCGTCCGCAATATTCTCCTTGGCAGACAGCACCCGGACACCGTTCTTTTTCAGCTTCGCCTTGTTGATGGCACTGTCATAGCGGTTGCGGGCAAAGCGGTCCAGCTGATATACCAAAACGCCCTCAAAGGTGTGCCTGTCGCTGTCGGAGATCATCCGCTGAAATTCGGCACGGTTGTCCGTGGTGCCGCTGATGGCCCGGTCAATATATTCTCCGACAACGGTATAATGATTCGACTCCGCATATTCATAGCACACCTTGAGCTGCCCCTCAATGGACTGCTCCGTCTGGCTGTGGATAGAAAAGCGGGCGTAAATGACTACATTCATACAGAATCCTCCTCTCCGATTTTTATTATAGTCATCCGCTCTCCGGTGTCGAATGTGCCGCATATTCCGGGTGCTTCAGGAGCCACTTTGCAAAATAGGCCCTGCCCTCGTCGCTGGCGTAAAACTTACGCAGCTCCGGGAGCATGGCCTTGGCAAAGGAGGTAAGCAGTTCCTCCGGCAGTGCGACCTGCGTGTAGTCGATCTTGCGATATTCTCCCATAGGCCGCACCTCCTTATCGCTCCCGGTCGGTTCGTCGGCGGTAGTCCCGTTCGCAGAGCTTCACCACGGCCTCCTCAATCTGGGCAGCGGTATAGCTCTGGGGGAAAAACTTTCGGATGCGCTCCATTGGGATTTTAAGGCGGGCCTTCTGGTTGGCTTTTTCCTCCGACATAATGGCTTGAATGACCGCCGTGGTCAGCGTCCCCTCCCGCTCAGCCCTGTGCATCCGCCATGCCTGCGAATAGGACGGGGTGCAGTCGTTGATGGCGCACTGCTCCAAAACCGCTCGCTGATTTGGCTCGTCAAGAAACGAAAGCTCCACACCGACAGATAAGGCGATTTCGCCTTTATCCATCTTTTCAAGGAACTCCGGAACGAGATAGGTCAGGCGGATAAAGCGCCGTACCTGAGATTTACTATCATCGGACTGCTGTGCAATAATCTCAGCGGTTTCCAACTTCCGACCAAGTTGGTCGGAAGTTAGGTCAGAGCGGTGTCCTTGTCTGCTCATTGCTTCCAGCTTCATTCTGTACGCGAACGCCTTTTCGCTGGGCAAAATATGCTCCCGGTGGAGGTTGCTGTCCACCACCGCAATGGCGGCAGCATCCCGGTCAAGGGCATAAATCAAGGCAGGGACCTCGGTGATCCCTGCCTTTTGTGCGGCGTGTAAGCGGCGGTGTCCGCTTATGACCTCATATTCGTCTGTGTTTTCAATAGGTCGGACGATTAACGGAGAAAGAATGCCTTGCGTCTGTATGCTTTCGATCAGCGTGTTCATCTCGGCATCGTCCTTAACCTTGAACGGGTGTCCGGCAAATAGACGCAATTTTTCTACCGGAATTGCCACCGGCTTTTTCATCGTATTTTTCATTTTATCTACCTCTTTCTTTGTATCTCGCACGGGCTTTTTTCTCCAGCTCGTGCTCTTGTTTTAATAGTTCATACAGGTGCGGAGATTCCTCTAAAATCCGATCCGCACGGTGCAGACAATCCCTTACGGGCTTCATCTGCTTGGATACTGCCTTGCGCTGTTTCTTGTTTTGCACTTGCTCCTCCGGCGACTTGGGGCGGCGTATGCGGTTACTGATGCCGCTGCGCTCACGCTCCAAGGCGGAAAGCTCCGCTTTGGATTGCTCAATATTCTCTTGGAGGTCGGCTACCGTATGGATACCGTGCTCCTGCAAAAAGTGATAGTCGGCAACCAGCTCCTTCAAATCCTTTTCAGCCGCCCGCAGATCCGGCGACAGCAGCATTACATCGGCAAGCTCGGCTACGATTTGGATTACCGTTATAATGAGATAGAAAAGCGCATCTACAAAAACGGTGGCAGTGTCATAGCTGTGTTCAATGGAGAAGCCCAGCTTTCGCAGCTCGTCCTCCAGCGGAAATTTCTTCGGCTTGTGCGGTGGTCGGTACTCCAAGGTGAACAGCCGATAGCGGTTTTCGGCGTTCTGCCGCAGCTGTGCGTTGACACGGTCTTTAGAAAAGCCGATGTTATCCAGCCGCACGGCACGCTCCCAATGCTTTGCCTTGACCGAAAAGCGCACAGGATCAAGGGTGTATCCGAATGCATAGAGCTGACTTTCAAATTCTCTTGGGCTGGTCGCAAAGGACAGACAGTATTCCACATCCTCCCGCAGATAGTCTCGGTGGGTTTTCTTGCCGGCCTTGTGGACCCAGTACTCTTTCTTCTTGCCCTTGGAGTAGAAATCGCTGCTTTCGAGGATGGACAGCTCGTGTTCCCGGCAGATCTCATCGGAGATTTTTCGCAGCTCCTTGTGGTCGCCGATTTTGTTTTTGAACTTTGCGCCGTCCTTGAAGGACACAGGATTTACAACAAAGTGGCAATGCACATTGTCGGTGTTCAGGTGGACGGTGACGAGCACCTGATACTTATCTCCCCACATCCTTCTTGCGGTTTCCTTGCCAATGGCAAACGCCTGCTCCGGCGTTACCTCGCCCTCACGGAAGCTTTGAATGCCGTGGTAGCCGACGACTTTTCCACGCAGACCGAACCGCCGCTGGACGGCGATCATCTCGGCGTAGGCGTTCTGCGCCGAGCAGTTGATACCGCCCACAAACATCTTGCGGTCGGTCTTATCGTCGTTCTCTGCGTAACGCAGGGCGGCGTACAAATCCTCGTCCAGATATTCCGGTGCGGTGGTTTTGCTGGGATTGTCGGCGTAGTCCAGCGTGGCTTTCAGATTTTTGAACACAGGCCAAAAGCCTGTCACCGCCATACCGCATCACCCCTTTCCCGGCAGCAGGAATTCTGCTGTGATCTGCTTCAGCACCGCACCAATTTCCTCGTCCAGCTCCGGCGAACTGGCTTTATCCGCAAGCTCACCCAGCTTTTCAATACAAGCAAAAAGAGCGTCAGGCGGAACCGCTCTCGGCTCATACCCCAACGCTCTTTGCTTCACATATTCAGTTGTACTCAGCCCGCATTTTCGGGCCTTTGCTTGAATCTTCTCTTTTTCCATTGCCGTAACTCTTACGGCAATTCGTACATCCTTTCCCATGCACATCTCTCCTTTCGGGGGATTGGGGGCTTGCGCCCCCAAAGAGTCAGCCGATTTCGGCTGTGATTGGGACTTTTGTGGCACACAAAGTCCCTGCTTGTTATACCGTGAGACGCACCCCGCAGGGCATAAAGAAAAGCGGCTGACGGATACTGAAAGTCGCTTTCTTGCCCCTTGGGATACATCTTGTTTCTGAGCCAAAATGGCTCTGCTTCTGCTGCAAATACTGCAATTTGAGCCACATCTCGGCGTTTTGGCTCAGCCGAACATTTCAAGGTCATCCAGCACGCTCTTTTCGTTTTCAGCTTGCTGCTCCTCGGTCAACTCCGGTTGTACCTGCTCAAAGACAGGAGGTGCCGCAGCAAATGACACCTCCTGCAATTCCTCCCGTATGACCTGCCGAATGTCCTCCAGCAAAACCCCGGATGTCTGCCGCTGCATTTCATTCAGAACCGCCGTTACAATAAAAGCGTTGCGGGATTTATTCAGCGCCTGTAAATATTGTGCGGCGTTCGCCTCTTTTGGCTTATCCAAATCAAACCGCACATTGATCCGATACTTGCTCATTTCTTCGCCTCAGCCTTCATCTGCGCCTCGGCCAGATACTCATATCCCTTTGCGGCGGCACAGATATCCTCGATGAATTTCACCCGATCAGCGTTGAACTTATAAAAGTTCTTCACAAGGCAACCGCCTCCGCCGGTCACATACAAGGTCATCGTGCTTTCGTCATAGCCGTGCTCACGGAGTCTGCGGAAGATATCCCGCACATACTCGGCGGCGACGCCCTTGATGATTTTCAGGTCGGCAGGCGCAATATTTGCCGTGCCGGTGATCAACACCTCGTCGATGATGGCATCGTTGATTTCCCACTGCGTTTTCTGCATAAACGCCTCCCGGACAGCAAGCGTACACTGGTAAGTCCCGAATTTCTCGGTGAACATTTTGCCCTGCTGCGGCTTGCCGTTGATTATATACAGGGTGTTCATTGTGCCGTTGCCGATGTCGGCGATCAGGTTCACGCCTTTAAGAGTCGTTGCGAAGCTCGCAATAGCGGCGTACCCCTGCGGATAGATACGCACATCGTCGGTGTAGAGGTGGTAGTCCGCCTTTTTGTAGGAAAATTCCACCTCGGCGTTCTTCATCAGATATGCTCTAAAATCCGCCTTTTGCCCGCTTGTCCAGGTCAGCGGCAGACCGGCGGCAATCACAATGTGCGCCTCGGTAAGATTTTCGGCTTTCAGCTCCTTGGCGATTGCCGCAAGGGTCAGCACATAGTAATCCTCATCCTTGATCTTGTCCGGCGCAAACTCCTTGTGTCCCTCGCCGATGAGGTAATACCTGCCGCCGTAGACCAGCATGTCCGCCGTAAACAGCGGTTCGTGGTCATAGGCGGTGATGCCGGTGGGAAAGCAGCAATTGGCCGTTTTCATATTCCCGTACCCGTGGTCGATGCCGATGATTTTTGTGTTGTGGATCGTTTTCATCATAAGTCCTTCCCTGCGCATAGCGCATTTCAAAATATTTCGGATAACTCTTTTTCGGGCGGTTATCCATTGATCCCGTTTTGCCGTAAGATTTCTGTGTACAGTTCCTTTTCAGCCGGTAATACCGCTTTCAAAAAATAGTTGCAGTAAATACCGTACCGAGAAATGAGCTGCACGCATTTCGCTTTTTCGCCGTCGTCCAGCAGCAGACAGTTTTCCTTATAGCAATTACAGCAAGTCTTGTGCACAAGGGTTTTGATTTTTGCCCGTTGACTTGGCGTAATTCTGAATACCATAGACTAAACCTCCTTTTCATTTTACGGGCAGCAAAAAGCCGCCGAGTGTGATCTCGACGGCTCGATGACTGCCTCCTGTATATTGAATGAGGGAAATGTCTGAAAAAGGTATGATTATAGCAACACAATGAAAATGCTGTTCGCAACAAAGGAAAAGTCCTTGCATATCAGGCGATTTTTTGCTACAATTACATAGAACAAATGTTTCCGTTTGACGATTCGGAGAAAAAACATCTTGTCTTTTTATCGCCGCAAGACCGGTTTGTGGGACACTTGGCTTGATAGAATATAGAAGGAGGCAGGGCGTATGAGCGATGGACTTGGCTTTCTTACTGCCGTTTACCGGGACGGTCGTGTACATATAGGCGGCAAAAGCTACCCAGCAGGAACCTTTGCGGCGCAGCTTTTGAATCAGTATTATAAAGATGACACGGCGGCGAGGATCGCCGTGTTCCGGCAAAGTAACTGGAATGTGCAGGAGCAGCTATGCGCCGGGTATCTGAACGAAACAGATTTTATTAAAGCTGGGAAGGAGATCCTTACGATCCTGCAAACCCTGCCGAAGCTCAAGCCATTTTCCTCCTTGGACATTGCAGCGGAGAAGCAGCGAATTGCAGAGCTATTCACGGAAGGCAACGCTGCTGCCCTTTCCGACTATCTGCGGCGCCGGGCAGCAATAGCGCAATTCGATGGCGTGTTCTCTCCTGAATATGATAAAGCACTGTTCAAGAATGGTGAAATGATGTACGCAACCGTTTTAAGTACTCTCCGCTTTTATGATGCTATCCCGGAGGACATGCGCAAGGCGTTTGAGCAGTTCAAGAAATTCGTTTCCCGTGTGGACGAAGCCGACCGATTTGACGAATACCACCTGCTGCCCATTGCAACGGAGATATTCGGGACGAATTCATTTCCCTTGCACACGGAATATATTGCTCTCCCGAAACGGCGAAACAGTCGTATTTTTGTCACCGCCCGAAGAATGGCCTTTGAGAGCTATTACAGCTTTGTGCTGACGGACTTCTTTGAAGGGCTGCGCCACGGGCACTATCCAAGGCGATGCGAGGTCTGCAAGCAGTATTTCCTGATGCAAAGCGCACGGCGGCAGAAATACTGCACCTACGGCACGGCGCCGGAGTTGTACCACGGTGGAAAGATCAGCTGCCGCCGGTACGCCATCATTCAGGGCAAAGCGGAACGGGCAAAGGATAACCCGCTGAAGGCCGCCTATGACCGCCGCTGCTCGGCGATCCGCTCCGAAAAGAGCCGGGGAACGATCTCTACCGAGTTTGCGCAGGCAGCGCAGGAAATGGCAAAACGCCGCTTGGAACAGGCAGAGGAAGATGATGCCTACGCCAAAACAAATTACTTTACCGACTTGGAGCGTACTAAGCTGTACGCTGACACGGACAAAAGAATGAAATGATGGGAGGTGTGACCGGTGTCCGAAGAACAGAATAAAGTTTTAGAGCAACAGCGGTATCTTTTGGAGCGCCGGATGTACCGCCTTGACCCTGCGCCGCCGAAGCTGCCAGCCCAGGAATACATCGTCCGCTATCTCACCGAAAAAGAGGAAAAGTATCTGGCTTGGTATCTGCACGATCAGGAACCTGCGCTTAATAAACTGGTGCAGGCCGCCTGCGAACGATACGCTATGACAGAGCATTTTGCGGACATCAAGCAGGCGGCGGTGTGCGGTATTCTGGCCGCCCTTCAAAAGTACGATCCGGCTGCTGGTACACCGTTTGCCGCTTTTCAAAAGCGGTATATACAGGACGGTATTGATGATTATATCCGCACGGCGCAAAGCGGTGTTATCACCATGACGGCAGATACTTATCCCGTCCTGCGGCGCATTATGGCGATTTACCATCTAAACAGCGATGATTGCACTGGTAGCTGCATCCAGCGAATTGCCGATGAAACCGGAATGGGCGAAAAGAGCGTCCGCAAGCACATTGCGATAGGCACGCTGAATGAACGCCGAGTAGATTTTTACCGGCAGTACGATGAGGATGGCGAGGAAACGGTGGAGGACATTTCGGTGGACACCACCTCGCAGCCGGACAAGCTGTATTTTCGGGCGGTGCTATATGACACGCTGCATCAAGCATACGGCAACCTGACCTACCGGGAACAGCGCACGGTTGCCAAGCATCTTGGCTTCTGCGATATCTGCTGGTCGGTCAGGAAAGCAGTGCTGATAAACGGTGAAATCGAGTACAGGCCCATAAAGCCCATGACCTTTGAAGAAATCTCTCACTCCGCCAGCCGCAGGTCGGATAAAGCCTCCGAGCGGACATATAACAGAGCGTTGAAGAAAATGAGGTACCACATTTTGAAACTGCAGAGGTGACGCTTTTCCTTAATTTACCGATGGTGAACTTCATTTAACATTTTCTTTACCGTTTGCGGGGTGATTCCCGGCAAAAATGGCAGCAAAGTGCTGAAAAACGCAATATTCAATTGAATAATTGGCAAAAAGTGATATAATGTGTTTGTAAAACCTGGCGCAAATATGTGCCTGTCGACTGTAGTTATTTGCGAAACCTGCTAATACACGAAAAAATCCGCTTAACAATGCCCAACAAGATTCCTTGCGGGAAGACCAGCGCGATATCTGATTATGCAGAAGCAGAATTACTATTTTACTGCTGCAATACAGATGCAATTTGAATGACTCGATGGAAAGAATACAAAGCTTGTTGTTAGGAGAGAATGTCGAAATGGATACAAATCACATCGCTCAAGTACTTCAGGACAAAAAACTTCAAAAGCATTTGAATACAAAGATCAACCGTCAGTTCAAAACATGTCGGTATATTGGCGATATTGTAATAAGTGAGGACGAATATATCCTTCTTAAGGCATATCTTCGCAGTATTTGCAGAAAATATCTGAACACATCCGAGAGATATATCACTAGCCCAATCTTTGCGGTTGCGCTGGTTCAAATCGGCATTCATAAATATGATGGTCGGTTTTGGCCTCATGTTGAGCGAGAAATTGGCATGGAATTGCCGGGTTCATACCAGAAATGGATTGGACGCAGCTTCTATAAAACACTCGAAAAATACAACAAATACAAGGTAGCAGAGAATGAAATGATGAACAATATTCTTCTGCACTGCTTTATAACAAACTATTATGCGAGTGACCTCTTTGATTTCCTTTTTGCATATTATCAAATAGACTTAGAGCGTGACCTTACGAGTAATAGTAAGGAAATGCGAGATTATTTGATGCAATCTATGGCGAGCGGGGAGAATACAGCCAGAGCATATAAAATCAAAAAGCACACATCTGATGCAGTCGCATTCAATACGAGAGGCTGTAAAATTCGAGTTGGCAAAATTCTGCGGTTTATGGATAATGCTCTGTTCTATGGACTGTTCCCAAGGACATCACAGAATCGGATTGCTCAACTGTTTTGCAAGTGGGCTGACGAATCAAAGAAATTCGATCAAGCAAAGAAAGCTATTGCGGGATTAACTAAAAGAGGAGAAAAAAGATATTGTTCTCCATATTTGCGTTACAATGGAAATCAAAACCGTTTTGAACTTGTCTTGCCGCCGCAGTATATTCACTTAGCAACAAATGAGGAGTTACCAAACCTACACTGGAAAATTGCCTTTTCCAATGTTGAAAAAACTCTTGAAGCCGAACCGGAAAACTGTGTAACCGGTTGCAAAACGCGAATCGTTTCCGATATTTACATTCCTTCTGATAATATTTTCGACAGCATCCGAATTGAACTTATCAAGAATGACGCAGAGGTAATCCATAAGTTTACCAATATCAGAGCAGCGTGCATTCGTTTCTTTGATAACAATTGGGAGTTGATCCATTATACAGACGCTCTGCCGATTGGGGATGCGTTTGCATTTACACATACAGAGGATGCTTTGTATACAGATTCTGACGCTGTTTATAACTGTGAATATCTAAACGGGTTGAATCTGTACAGCATGGAACTGATTAAAGGGGATATTATTCGACTTCCCGATGGACGAGCTTTGCCGGTGGGGAGTGCGCTGGAAGACGGCCTTTTGAAAAACAACCTGAAAAATGGTGTATATGTCATGCGCGAAGGAGTAAAACACCCCGTTTTTTCCGCCGTTCCATCAATCTATTTTCGCATGTCACCTACTCAAGAGAGAGGAACACTGATTAGAATCAATGAGGAAAAATATCGCTTTGATATTGCACGAGCAATAAAATGTAATACGCAAGACAAAACTGATGAATATGGCTATATTCTTAGGCTGTCCGACTATATTAAAACGGATGGCATTTTCCGTGTGAATATAGATATTCCCAACTCCAGAAAAGCTAACGATTATTCTTTTGCGGTAATTAACCAATTTGACTACAAGTATGAGGACGCCCCATTTATTTACAAAAAAGAGGGCAAAATCACATTCTCTAGCACTGGAATGATCTTGGGCGATGAGCACTCTGAGCATATTGCCAACAACAGCTTTGTTTTTAGAATTGACCCCGATATTGATTACTTGCCTTTCACTTATCAGACTGCTAACGGGAATTTGGCGCTGCGTGTGTACCTTCCGGCTTTTAAGTGGAAATTTGACGATGGGGCTTGGCATACGGAAAGGCCAGAAGAAATATGGCATGCGGAATTTCCCAAGATGATTTATCTGAAGTTCCCGGATGATGCCGTTTGCTTGGATATGCCTCCCCTGATGACGGATGATAACGAAGATGCGGAGTACAGCATAAAAGTTGAAAAAAACAAGGAAAAGCATCTTTTTGTCTGCGACACGCGAAAGATGTTATCGTGGTTTGGATTTGAGGATATTATCAGACCCTTGAGTCTGCACTTTGAATCGATATCGTTCGTGTTTTTGCGGGTTATCACACACTGTTTCTTGGCAAACTCGGAATGTGAAATTGTTGAAGATCGTCCTAACCGAAAGTTGTGGTTCAGGAGCAGTATTATCGGTTTTTCCGATTGTGTAGCAGATGTTTATTTAGATGGCAATCTGATTGCTGAAAAAGTCGAGGTAAAATCAAATGGCTTCAAGCTCAGCATTCCATTCACCAGCGGCAAATACCGAATTGAATACTTTGAAGTGGACGAGGAAGATGATTTTGGTGCACCCGATTATAGGTTATTTGACACTAAAGAATGTAATTATAAGAACACGAAGGATTTGAGCGGCAAAACAATTCAGATTGTAAGCGTTACTGAGCGTAGGCAGAAAGGATCCATTTTTTCTTCGCCGGAATATGTTCTCCGCGGAAATGTGACAGTTTCAAGTATTCAGACAATCCCCAATGAGATTGATAGCTTTACAGGTGTTCTCTCGTGCGATACATTGACACCACTCCAAGTCAAAGTCACTTTTGAAAATCCCAACAATATGAAAGTAGGCGCACTATGTTTTTGGAGTGATGAAGAAGATGGGTACATTGAATTTATGTACGACAAAATAGAGGGCATCCTAGTGCTGTCTGAAGACGAAAGCACCAGCTCATCGGAAGCTAAAAACAGATATTTGGTGCTCTACGAAGATAGCTATTATTACAATTTCCGGATTAAATAGAGAAAGGGGTATGGTTGTGGCTTTTTCTCCTGTTACTGCATCTAAGCATATTAAGGAAAAATACTATCGATATTTAAAAACATCATTTAAAATGGGAGAGCCCTATAAGAAGGAATACGAAGCCCTGCTTGAAAATCAGGATGCATTTGCAAAAGGACCCTACCTTGATGTTACGGATGCTTTCGAAAAAGGCAAGTGTGTTGCAGAGCTAATTGAAGAAGGGATTCTCCCTAAAAGCTTTTCCAAAATCAACATGAACATGACCAGACCTCTGTACCTACACCAGGAAAAGGCCATAAGAAAGGTCGCAACCGAGAACAGAAATCTTGTCGTTTCAACAGGTACCGGTTCGGGTAAAACGGAAAGCTTTCTCATCCCCATACTGCGGGAGCTTGCAACGGAGGCCGAGACAGGAACGCTTTGCCCGGGTGTTCGTGCATTACTTATTTATCCGATGAATGCTCTTGCTAACGATCAGACGGAAAGACTGCGTTCTTTATTGTCTAATTATCCGGAGATCAAATTTGGTGTTTATACCGGCCAAACAAAACAAAAAGATGCCGATGCAATTGAAGATTACAAATCACTAAACAACGGGAACCTACCGTGTGAGAATGAGCTTATCTCAAGAGATCAAATGATAGCGAGCCCTCCACACATTCTCATCACAAACTATGCGATGCTTGAATATCTAATGGTGCGTCCGAGAGACAGTATATTCTTTGACGGGGAATTCGCAACGCACTGGAAGTTTATTGTTTTTGACGAAGCCCATGTATATAGCGGGTCAACGGGAATTGAAGTGTCCATGCTTTTCAGAAGGCTAAAAGCGAAGCTTGGCAATCAAAAAATCACTTACATTCTAACCAGTGCAACCTTGGGAGGAAAAGAGGATAATAAGCAGGTTGCAGAATTTGCAGAAAAGCTCTGCAGCGCACCGTTTGACAGCAGTGACATCGTAAGGGCTGATCGAATCATTCCATCAACAAGGCACGATATATCCCCCCTTCCGATTCAGTTTTACGAAAATGTTGCTCATGCAATTGATATGAATTGTCCCGATTCGGAAATCTTGGAAATTATCGGCAAAGCCAAAGAAGGGGTACTTGAAAGCGAGCTGTACGATTTAATCGTGCATGACCAGAATTATTGGACAATACGTTCGTTGCTTTCCTCTCCGGAAACAGTAAAACAGATAGCGGACAGCATGAACTGGACACAGAAACAATTGTCGGACTTTGTTTCCGTGGCATCAATGGCAGAGAAAAATGGCGGAAAACTGTTTGATGCCAGATACCATATGTTTTTGCGTGCCACCGAGAGCGTGTTTGTGACGCTTCCACCCGACAGTCATGTCATGCTTCATCGAAGCACAAATAGATATAATATAACTACGAACACAAGCTTTAAGGTGTTTGAAGCAGCTACTTGTTCGTTCTGCTCTGCTGTTTATCTTGTTGGAAAAATAGAAAATGGCAAGTTGGAGCAATACAATATGTCTGATGACATATCGACAAAAGAATTATTCCTTCTTGCGGATAGTATTAATGACACGGACAACGATCACATATTGGAGGACGAAGGAATTGAGGCCGAAGCCTATCGTATTTGCCCATACTGCGGATCAATTCACAAGGATGGTGCAAAGACGCACTGCGAGCATATCACAACATCCTATGTAAAGGTATACCGTGTAAAATTCACGACAGAAAGACATACATTGACAAAGTGCTTGCATTGCGAAAATGTAAATACTGCCGGAGTCCTTAGAATGTTTTTTAGTGGTCAGGAAGCATCGACAAGTGTTATTGGCACGGCGTTGTTCCAGGAATTGCCCTCCTACAAAATGACAGTTCAGAAACATGATGCCGATGATGAATTTGGTGACGACTTCGGCTCTACTGAAATAATCAAAGAGAAAACAGCAAAGCAGTTTATCGCGTTCTCCGATAGTCGTCAGGCTGCCGCCTTTTACGCAAGCTATCTGAACATATCGTATAATGACATTCTCTATAAAAGGCTTATTGTAGAAGCACTCAAAAAGAGGGAGGCATCAGGCGGTCTGATGGTTCCGTCTTTTGTCGACCTGTTGAAGACAGTTTTTGAAAAAAACGGTATCAAAGGGAGAACTTCGTTTGATGCTGATTCTGATTTTGGCATCCAAAAAGAGGCGTGGAAAGCGATTCTCGCTGAACTGGTGGACAGCAATGGAAATACTTCTTTATCGCATTTTGGCCTTATCGGAATTGAGACCGATGTTTCGGGAAGCTATAAAAAATATCACATCAACGAAAACGAATTCCGTTCGCTCTGCAGCATTTTTGCCGCGTCAATGATGACGGATGCAGCTCTAAAATATGATGCTCCGTTAAACGAAAGCGATTTGGAAGATTTTACACATGGCGGAGCAGAGTATTCTTATACCGTTTCAGAATCCGGAAAACGGAAGAAGGCCTTTATTCCATCTAAAGCAGGACTATCTAATAAACGGGTCGATTATCTACAAAAGATCACAAAAAAGAAGGGTATTGAGCTTTCTTTAGATGATGCAACGGACTTCCTGAAGCTGTTGTGGGACAAGGTTTTTGTGCTCAGAGGCATAGTGGCTCGTGACAGCGGAACATCATATAAGGTAGACACCTCAAAAATCAGAATCACAAATTCCAAGCCATGGTTTGTATGTAAAAAATGCAGGCACTTAACCTGCCATAATATCGAAGATGTTTGTCCGACATACCAATGTGATGGTGAGCTGATACCAATTGATCCGTCAATTGAGTTTAAGGAGAACCATTACTACCGCTTGTTCAATGATATGGAGATCCGAGATCTTCGTATTGTGGAACACACTGCCCAACTTGACCGGGATATGGCATACGAGTTTCAGAAGAAATTCAAGCAAAAGGAAATCGATATTTTGAGTTGCTCTACCACCTTTGAAATGGGCGTTGATGTGGGTAGCTTGGAAACAGTCTTTATGCGTAATGTGCCGCCGATGCCTTCTAATTATGCCCAAAGAGCCGGACGAGCAGGCCGAAGCAAGCAGTCAGCGGCGTTCGCACTGACATTTTGCAACAAAAGCAATCACGATTTCTCCTATTTTCATGATCCTGCCAAGATGATCAAGGGCAAAATAGCTCCTCCCAATTATGTTGTTGAAAATGATAAGATCGCAATTCGGCACCTATACGCATCTGCTATGAGTTTCTTTTGGAAAATTCATCCGGAATTGTTCAAGACGATTGGCCAATTCTTGCGCAAGAACGAAATGGGGGAAGACGGTTTTGAGTGCCTTAAAAACTATTTATATTCTGAACCAAGCAGCCTTCGTGACTATTTGACCACATTTTTGCCTGCGGTGCTGACAGAAAAATTTGATGTTGCCCATTTTGGCTGGGTAGCATCCCTTATAGGAGAAAAAGGCGTTTTAACTGAGGCAATTCAAATGTATCGATATGAAATTGACTTGTTGGAAGCTGTAAAGAAGCAACGCATAGAAAAAGGGACCTATGTGGACGGTATTATTCAGCGAATCGCCGCATATGAAAGGGAGGATATCCTTTCGTTCCTTTCGCGAAAAAATGTACTTCCTAAATACGGTTTTCCCGTCGATACGGTCGAGATGACGGTTACCGATGCAAAAAAAGGAAGAGGTTACGGACTTCAGCTTCAGCGCGACCTGTCTATGGCTATTTCGGAGTATGCTCCTGGTTCCCAAATAGTTGCAAATAACAACCTGATAACAAGCCGTTACATCAAAAAGATACCAAAAATCGGATGGAAAATGTACAGCTATATTCAGTGTGATGAGTGCCGCACTTTGAATATCAAGCCATTTGCCGAAGATGAACCGGGAAAGGATGGTATAACGGAATGTTGCCAATGCCATAAGAAATTCACATCATCTCCGAAAGTATTTTTGATACCGGCTCAGGGTTTTATTGCAGATGGAAATATGATTCGAAAACCGGGGCTCAAAAAACCGGAGCGTACATACAGAGGCGAAATCTCTTATGTTGGATTCAACAATAGTGTTCAAGAAAACACTTATAGCATTGGTAACGCCATTGTAAGTGTCAGATCAAGCCAAAATGATGAAATGGCTGTCTTGAATAAAAGCCCCTTTTATGTATGTGAGAACTGTGGATATTCTGAGGTCGATGAAAATCAATTTACCGGCATAAAGAAAAAGAAGCACAAAATAAGTAGTGGTTACCCGTGTTCAAATGAGCACCTACGGCTTTTTTCACTTGGGTATCGTTTTCTTACCGATGTTGTTAGAATTAGATTTGACAATTATGTTATCGAAGATTGGGAGCATGGGCTTTCCATTCTGTATGGGTTTCTTCGAGGTGCTTGCTCTTATTTGAATATCGAAGAAAATGACATTTCCGGTTGCTTGCAGTATGAACCTGTTGATGGACGACCCAATTATTCGATTGTCGTTTTTGACAACACACCCGGTGGCGCAGGTCACGCCAAGAGACTTGATAATGAAATTGCGCTTTATAACATTCTGACTCACACTTTAAAAATGATGAAAGGCTGCGTTTGCGGCGGAGAGGTTGGAGATTCTTCCTGCTATTCGTGTTTGCGCAGCTACAAAAATCAGAAATACCATGATTTGCTTAAAAGAAAGTGTGTAATCGAGTTTGTAGAACAAATCTTGGATGAGCGCATGTAAACACATTTGCTTTGTAGCACAGAGCCGGCAAGAATGCTCTTACCGGCTCTGTGCTTATGCCTTATGTATAGATAATATCTGCCTCAACTATTTCAAATGCTCGGCTGCGGACATTATTCATCCGCCCGACCCATTCCATTTGGTCGTTGGCTTTCAGCGTTTCGGAAATACCATCTGCATCTGCCATTTGCTTTACCAGCCGAAGAAAAAGTTCCTCTGCCCGTCGGTCGATATCCGCAAGATAGGCGTTCAATTCGCCACCTGTCAGCAGAGTGGTATATCGCACACGGCGATGCTCCTTGAGATAGCAGAGATGCCGCTGTCCCCATACCCCGATTGGCTGATCTTCCTCCGGCTCATCATCCCCGGCAATCAGATAATAGTCTCCAACCAATTCATACTTCAGCCCGGCGCGTTCATCTGTGACAAATCTCTCCATCCGTATAACCTCCCCTCCTGTTCCTTTCTGCAATCATTGCAGCAGGAGGAATAGCGGAAAAGGAATGTGCAGATAGCAAAAAAGCGCCGTCTCGGGATCACTCCAAAGACGGCGCTTTTTTGTTGTGGATCAGAGCGAACACTTTACGGCGAAACCGCCGCTGAAGAAATAGGTGTTCGTCCAATACCTTTTTGGTGGACCTGAAGGGATTCGAACCCTCGACCTCTCGGATGCGAACGAATTAAAAGCTCTGATTTGTATTGATTTTCAAACATTTCCAGCGCTTTCGGCTGGAATGTAAATGGTCTTGTGGCCTCTTTTTCCCGTTGTAACCATGTGCCACGGAAGCGTCTGTGGTATGCGTTGTGGTCATAGAAAGACAGGCGGAAAGGCGTCCATCCTCGGTGCGCCTATTATAGCCAGAAATAGAAAAAGCGTCAACGGTTTTCTTAACCCTTGGCGGCGCAAACCGTGGGATGCTATAATCAAAGAATAAGGGCAGCTGCTTTGTACGCTCTCCGAAGGCAGAGGAAAAGATGAGAGATGGTTAGTTGACACTAACCATCGGCGGTGCTATACTTTGGAGCAGAAATGGGGAGGAATGATTTTCTAAGAAAATCATCCGAAAACGCTAAATTAAGCAAGAATAGCTTTGGGAGGGGTGCCGCAGAAATGCGGCTTTTCCAAGACACGATAGTTAGTTACATCTAACTGAAAGATGTGTGCGTATAGGTTAGATACATCTAACGACTGGGGAGTGATAGCGATGCAGGAACACAAGAATTTCTGGGACAAAAATGCCGGTCGGTACGACCGCTTTATGCGAAAGGATCGGGCGG